>Ga0247831_1000177_pt1 | contig 142427 bp, 107 predicted proteins | sample LaCruzMarch2015__9_FD_192406 | JGI IMG/M metagenome (GOLD analysis project Ga0247831, IMG submission 192406) | Freshwater microbial communities from meromictic Lake La Cruz, Castile-La Mancha, Spain - LaCruzMarch2015_1m | ecosystem: Environmental > Aquatic > Freshwater > Lake | place: Spain... | reverse complement strand
AAGAGCTGGAACTCATGAGCCTGCGTCAAGCAGCCAACTTCTGACTGGAAAGCCGGATGCGGGAGAACCGCCTGTCCGGTTTGGAGGGAGGGGCGGCACGGTCAACGTGCCGTCCCTACCCCTATCCTTACTTCACCACAGGGCGCAGGACCATGTTGCGGAAGTCCACGTTGGTGTGGTCGCCCTGGAGGAAGATGGGGCCGGGTTTGGATTCGTCGCTGGTCAGGGCACCACCGGTGCAGCCGAGCACGGGCTGGTTGTCGATCAGTGTCTTGCCGTTCAGGATCACTGTCAGGTGGCGGTCCACCAGGGTGATGTCCATCGTCTGCCATTCGCCGATGGGTTTTTCAGCGGACACGGCGGGGGTGATGCGGCTGTAGAGCGCGCCCATGTGGTGGGAGTCCAGCGGCTTGCCGAAGCTCTCCATGACCTGCACTTCATAGACGCCGCGCAGATAGACGCCGCTGTTGCTGGCTTTCTGGGTGCGGACTTCCAGCTTGAGGTTGAAGTCTTCGAACTCGGCATCCGTGCGCAGATTGCCGAAGTGCTTGCCGGGTTCCTTGACCACGCGGTTGATCAGCGCCCCGTCTTCGACACTCCAGCCGTTCATGTCATCCGCCTTGATCAAGCGCCAGCCAGTGAGGTCCTTGCCATTGAAAAGGCTGATGGGTTCACCGAACTTCACCTTGGCCAGATCCGGTGTGGCCGGGATGGCGGGGAGGCGTTTGCCGGTGAATTCGGCCTGGCCAAAGGGCTTGCCGTTTTCCTTGGTCTTCACGGTGCTGCCGGTCAGGCTGTCGCCGGAAACCTTCACGGTGAGGGTTTCGGTCACCGGATCCTGGACTTCTTTGCCTTCCTTGTTTTTGCCCTTGGCTTTGGACAGGCGGGTGATGATAAGGCTGTCGCCTTCGACCTTCGTGCCGTCGGTGGGCAGCACGCTGCCGCCGCCCCAGAGGACGCTGGAGGCCAGGGCACCGTCTTTCTCCTCCACACCCAGCCAGCCGGCACGGTCGCCCTGCAGGGTCAGCGCCCAGCGGCCGAGGAAAGGATTTTCAGCAGCCTGGGCAAAGGCGGTGAGGCCGAGCGTGGCCAGGAGGATGAGATGACGGCGTGAAGTGATCATGATGGAATCGTTGGGGTTGGGGTGGCGGAAGGATGATCCGGCCAGCGGCTAGATAACAAGGCTATTTCTTCTGATCCTTCACACAATCTTCATCCTGGGGCACGGCGCTGCCGACTTTGTCCACGGGATGGTTGAAAAGGTAGTCCCACACGGCCTCATGCAGGAACTTGCCGTCCTTGTCCTTGGCCGCAGCGCTGCCGGGAGTAACGGAGCTGTGGGCGCGTTTGGCATTGCCCTGGACATCGAAGTTGGTGATCAGGCGGCGGGTGTTGCCATAGGGCGGCACGCTGGCGTCCACATCGGCGATGGGGCCGAATTTGTGCAGGCCCATCATCTCCCAGGAGCGGCAGTAGTGGTCATCGGTCCAGCCGCCGTCCAGCACGTGGCTGAAGCCAAAGTAACGGTTCTCCGGCGTGGCGGAGGGGAAGCCCTGCCATTCATCGAGCTGATCACGCGGGCCGCAGAAACACACGACACGGTCCACCTTCTGATGCTTGGCAAACCGGGCCGCGCTGGTCGCGCCATGGGAGGCCCCGGAGATGATGACCTTTTCCCAGTCCAGGCCATCGCCCTTCGCATTGATGAACTGCTCCCACTTGCCCTGCGGGTTTTCCTTGGACAGCCATTTCACGAATTGAAACGAGCGCTCCATCATGCTGTCGGCTTTGGGGATGTCGCACAGATCCGTGCTGTCCACGCCGGTCGTCACCTCCAGCCGCATGTTGCCCAGGCTCTTGCCATCGTCGCGTCGGGCGGCGGGGATCATGCTGAACCACTTGTTCGCGTAATGCACCTGGATGGCGTGCAGGCCGTAGCTGTTCACTCTTTCAAAAAGAGGGCCGCTGTAGCCCATGAGCCAGATCACCAGCTTGCCCTGTGGTTTCACCCGCGTGTCCACATTCGCATGTTCGATGTCCTGCGGCTTGCCCTTCGCATCGGCAAACACAAACCCGATCTCCGGATGCTCCTTCGCCTTGGGGTCGATCTCGCTCGCACGTTTAGTGATGTCATAACGCTGCGGCTTGGGATCCTTAAAGGCCGGTGCAGCGGCATTCGCCGTCAGTGCGAAAAGAGGGAGGAGCAGGAGGGATTTCATGGTCGGGAAAAGAGAGAAGGACTATTACCGAAAAGCGGGCGGCTTTGATACAAGGAATGTGCGGGGATATCGTTGAATCATTGATCTGGGAGGAGATGGTTCCTCCTCTGAAAAAATCGCTGTGTCTGCAATTTGGTTTTTCTTCAGCCCGCAAAGGAGGTAGAACAAAATCAATGCTGACCAAGTTGAAAAATCGCATTCACAAAACGTGGGATGAGTATCCGACGATGTGTCTTGTTCGATCAGTCTTGACCTTTTTCTTTTTGTCAGTGCTGACTATACTGTTCTCGGGGCCGCCGATAAAACCTCCAGTATCCGTTATCGTGGCAGTTTTATTTGGGGTTGGAGGATTGCTCTTGGTTGCTCTGATTTCGTGTTGCGTTCCCGCTTTGCTGATCGGTCTAGTTACAAAGAAAAAATAATGGGCAAAACACGGACTCCGTATGGTCGGAAGTCTGTGTCTTGGATTTGCTAACTCCCGCCTCACTTCTTCTTCGGCGGAGTCAGCTCCTCAGCGGTCCACATGCCGACACGGTCTTTAAACTGAGTGCGCAGTTCGGTGACGGTCTTCGGCTCGACGGGGGAGGCGTTGTGCTCCCACTCGCGGCGGAGGTAGGTCAGCACGCTGGCCACGTCTTCATCCGTCAGGTGGGGCAGGGGCGGCATGGCGAGATTCCAGGTGCGGCCGCTGACCTTCACCGGACCGGCGAGGCCGTGCATGACGATGCGGGCGGCGACGTCCGGCTTGCCCAGCACCCATTCGCTGTCCACCAGCGGCGGGGCGAGACCATCAAGCCCGTAACCGTGGCCCTGATGGCAGGCGGCGCAGAGACCGGCGTAGATGACCTTGCCCTTTTCAAACCGGGCCTGCTGAGCTTCGGTCAGGGGCACAATCTTCGGCGGTGGCGGGGCACCGGGCTTGCCCTCCCAGGCGAGGCGGGAACTGATGCTGGCGAACTGGGCGGCGGAGGTTTTGGCCGTGACGGATTTCTTCAGCACCGCCAGGGATTCGGGTTCCTTGTCCAGCCAGAGCAGCTTGGGTTTGGCGGCGGCTTTGGAGCTGCCACCAGCAGGGTTGGCCAGGCCCTTGATCAGGGCAGCCTGCACCGCGCTGCCTTTCGACTGGGCGGCGGCGAGGGTCAGGGCTTCTTCGAAAGGCTGGGCCTTGCCGACCATGGCGATCAGGTTGCCCAGCAGCTCAAACACGGGCGTGACGGCGGCTTTGTTTTCAGGCGTGGATACACCGGCCAGGAGCTTGGCAAAGGCGTCTTCACGACCCCGCAGGCCGGTCATGGCCCCTTCACGGACCAGGGGGCTGGCACCGGCGGTGGCCAGCAGTTTTGCCAGGGCGGCATCGGCATCCGGGAGGTTGAGGGAGCTGAGCTTGATGGCCAGTTGCGCACGCACCAGGGCATCGGTCTCGGTGGTCATCGCCAGCAGGTCGGGGGCGAGATCGCGGCCTGCCAGACGCACGGCGGCGGCTTTCAGGGACAGGTCGGTTTCCTTCAGCGCAGTGCGCAGCACCTCGGGTGTCAGGGCACCCAGACCGTCCAAAGTCCACAGGGCATGAAGCCGGGCCAGCGGCATGGCATCAGCAGATTGCAGCAGGGCCGTCAGGGCTGGGGCGGCCTTCGGATCGGCGGACTCGACTAACAAACGTTGCGCCGTATCCCGGTGCCAGCCGCTGGCATGGCTGAGCATGGCGATGCGGCCTTCGGTATCGGCAGGCACCTTCCTCCCGGCGGGCAGGCGCTTGCTGGTATCCGGCACGATGCGCCAGATTCGGCCCTGGTCGATCGGCTGGTCGAGCTTGCGGGCCTCAATGTTGGCCACGAGGTAATGCGTGAGGAAGCTGCTGTGCTGGATGATGCCGCGATACATGTCCACCAGGTAAACCGAGCCGTCGGGCGCATTCGTGGCCTGCACGGGGCGGAAGCGTTCATCGGTGGAGGTGAGAAATTCGCGTTCCTGGGTGGCGTTGTCAGCGGTCACGATGCCATCCTTTTCGCTGACGATCATGCGCTTCACCAGGTTGGCGGAGGGTTCGGGGATGAAGGCGTTGCCATAGTATTGGTTAGGAAACGCATCGCCCCGGTAGATCAGCGCGCCACAGGTGGCGGTGGCCTTGGTCAGGGTGCCGTCGGAGCGCAGGGTCTTCTCATCATAGCCGCGGTTCACGCCCGGTGTCGGGTGGCTGGGCCAGACGGTCTGGTCGGTCACGACCTTGGCATTCACGCTGGTGGCATTGCGCAGAAGCGGGTTGCGGGAAAAGGCCTCAGTGGGCAGCAGGTCGCAGCGCAGCAGGTCGGAGTTGTAGTTGAAATAAAGACGGCCCTGATCGTCCTGGCACAGACCATACTGGCCGCGTCCCAGGCCGGTGTCCTTTTGCCAGACTCCGCCGCGCAGGCGGAAGCGGGTGGCGTAACCGGCGCTCCAGACGGCATTGTCCATGGCCCAGGTGGGCGTGTTCGCCATGTGCTCGGGCTGACCCCCGGCGGTGCCGTAATCGGTGGCGATGACTTCCTTCACATCCGCCTTGCCATCGCCATCCGTGTCTTTGCAGAAAAATAGGTTAGGCGGCACGGCGACGAGTGCGCCGCCATTCACGGCCATCACGGAGCGGGGCATGACCAGCCCGTCGAGGAAGACGGTGTCTTTGTCCATGCGACCATCGCCATCGGTGTCTTCCAGCAGCTTGATGCGGCCCGTGCCTTCGCCTTCCGTGGTGCCTTCGGCATCGCGCATGTAGCCGCGCATCTCCACGACGTAGAGACGGCCCTGGTCATCGAAACTGATCGCAATCGGGGCCTCGATCATCGGCTCGGCGGCCACCAGTTCGATGCGGAAGCCCTCCTCGATCTTGAAGGTCTTGAGCGCCTCTTCGGGCGACAGCGGTTTTGGCGGCGGCAGGTTAAACTTGATCTTCACCTCGGACGGGCCGGCGTTCTTCGTGTGGAGTGCCAGCGCAGGCAGGCCGATCAGGCCCGCAGCGGCCATGGCCAGGGCGGATGTTTTCAGGGGGTGGAGGGGCATGGGGGAATTTTAGAAACGCATAAAACCGGCCCATATGTCACGCGACTTGAGGTTCGAACCGGGCCTGCCTGTTCATCCCGGCGGGAGTTTCGTGACAGGCAAGACAGTCAGTTTACGATTTGGGGTCAGGTTTTCAAATGCCGCGCATGACGGAAAGTGGAACATTTATGAGCCGGGAGTTCCGGGACTTGGCAGGGACTTGTGGGCAGGATCTGGGTGGGAGCGGTGCGGCCCCAAGTTCAAAGGACCCTGTTCAACCAGTATCGGCGTATCGGGGCGGCCCCTCACCCCAGCCCTCTCCCCAGTGCCTGGGGAGAGGGAGGATGTCTTTTCGTCCTTCGGCATCAAAGGCCAAACGGCCATTCCTCTCCTCTGGAGGAGAGGCTAGGTGAGGAGGGATGGTGCCCTTTTCCGAATGACGCTGTTCGAAGCGATGTCAGCCCATCAAGACTCAAACCGCCGTCCCGCCGGATAGGACCCCACGCTGCGGATCACGGCCCCGTCGGCGCGGGTTTGATCCAGGGCGGCCTGGACGGGGGCGTCGGCGGGGGAGCCTTCGATCTCGATGTAAAAACGGTATTTGTTGGGCTGACCGCGGATGGGGCGGGATTCCAGGCGCTTCATGTTGATGGCGCTGTCGCTGAGCGGGGTCAGGAAACGGCACAGGCTGCCGGCGCGGTCAGGCAGCTCCACCACCAGGGCGGTGCGGTTGTTGGCGGTGCTGGCGACATTGGCCTCATGGCCTAACAAAAAGAACTGCGTGATGTTGGGCACCTCTCCGGCGATGGGGAAGTGCAGGATGTCCAGGGCGTGGCGTTCCGCATTCTGACGCGGGCCAATGGCGGCGGCGCCTTCCAGCGTAGCGGCTTTTTCGGCGGCCTTGGCGGTGCTGGCCTCGACCAGGCGCTTCGCATCCGGGTAGTTGGCCTTCAGCCATTCATCGCAGTGGAAGAAGGGCATGGCGTGGGAGTGGATGGTTTTCACCTCCGCGCCTTTTTTTCCCAGCAGGGCCAGTTTCACATCCAGGGTCAGTTCCTCCAGGATGTGCAGGCCGCACCGCTCGTCCACGAGCCGGTCCACCGTATCGATGATGAATCCGCCGGAGGAGTTCTCGATGGGCACGATGCCAATCGCACCCGGGGTGGCACAGATGAAGTCAAACACCTCGCCGATGCCGGACAGGAGCCGGACCTGGGCCTCTGGAAACCGCATCTGGGTGAGCAGGTGCGAGAAACTGCCCTCGGGTCCGAGGCAGGCTAGGGTATGTGTCTGGGGTTGCGCTGGGTCGCTCATTCGTGCGGCTCATGCTCTACCCCGCAGGCGGCATGGTCAAGGTTCAAGCGCCCAGGCTCAGGTATTCACGCACAGTGTGGTTCATGGCGCGGCGCACGGGCGGATAAGCCTGGGCCACGTGGGTGAGCGTGTCATCCAGGGCAAACTCCTCCGCCAGGGCATGACGGCCCGCAGCCTCCAGATGGCTGACCACGACCTGCTCGTAGAATTCCAGATCCGGCGCGCCCCGGCGTTCGGCACGGTAGCGCAGGAAGTCCGGATACAGGCTGGTGAGCACCAGGAACTGGTTCGCACACTGCACATGGATAAAGAACCGCTCATGACTGCCCGCGCTTTCCAAGGCGCTGATATAGTCGATGCTGTAAAGGCTCTCCAGCTTGCGCTCGGGCAGGTTCTGGGCGGCGGTTGCGGGCAGGCCGAAGTCCGCACAGACGGCGGCGATGTAGTCGGCGATCTCCAGGTCATCCACACCCACGCGCTTCAGCGTGTGGCGCACGGTGACGTAGAAAAACAGCTCTGGCGAGAGGAAGGCGGCTTGTCGGCTAATCAAAAGTGCTTCAAAAAGTTTCGGGTGGTCCAGGATCATGCGGACCGTGTCCGGATCATCCAGCAGGGAGACGAGGCTCTCCTTCTCTCGCTGCGTCAGGGCTAAAGCGTCTCGGATGAACTGCCAGTCGGCAGAAGTGAAACGATACCAGCAACCGGGGCGAGGGAACCTCATCATAGTATTGGATTTTTTGGATTCATGAACCCTTCAAGCATTGGTCGTGCCAGGAAGGTTCATCGTCTTGGATGGGAGCACCTCGATTTTTGTTCGACGTGATTTGGGGAATCTTTGTGGGCGGGGTTGAAACCGTAGGCTGGATGTGTTCGGCGCAAAACCACCCCGCTGCCGGAAGGACCTGCTTCGCCAAACTATCCGGCTGCTTGGGGGTTTCGTTCGCGCTGGTGACTCCGCACATCCACCGAAGCCGGATAGTTCGGCTAAGCGGACGGTGGAGCTGTGGAACCGCGTCCCGCCGAACACATCCGGCCTACTGTGTTTGGTTACACCTCCGGCACCACATCCTTTGGCTTCAGCACGCGGTAAAGCAGCAGGCTGACGCCGATGATGGCCAGGGCGATGATGGGGGCGGTGCGCTGGGTGAGGTCCTCGCTCATGACGGCGGACTGCAGGCGCACGAAGATGAGGGCGGCACAGACAAAGGCACCGAGGGCGGGGATGACAATTGGGATTTCAAAGCCGCCTTTCTCCTCCTCAGGCCGCAGTTTCAGGACGACGAGGGAGACGTTCACCACGGTGAAGACGGTGAGCAAAAGCAGCACCGTGGCCTCGGCGAGCTGCTTGACTCCACCACTGAGGATCAGCGCGCCGACGATGACAAACAGCACGGCGATGGCCACATACGGCGAGTGCCTGACGGGATGCACCCGGCCCAGGATGGCGGGCAGCAGGCCCTGCTTGCTCATGCCATAGAGAAGGCGGGAGCCCATGATGTAATTGAGCAACGCGGTGTTGCCGATTGCAAAGATGGTGATGGCAACATACACGGTGTCGATGCCATGAAACCAGGGTGCTGCGCGATGGGCCACCTCCATGAGCGGCGTCTTGCTGGCAGCCAGTTCACGCCACGGCACCACGGACACGGCGGTGATGGCGACGGCCATGTAAATGAGCGTGGCCAGGATCATCGCGCCCACAAGGCCGAAGGGAACGTTGCGGCGCGGGTTCTTCACTTCTTCACTCACGTTGAGGATGTCCTCAAAACCAATGAAGGAGTAAAAGGTCAGCACGGCTCCCTGCATGATAATTGCGAGGGTGATGCCGGAGCCGGAACCGCCTGCGACGGTGTCGTTGGCGGTTTCAAAGTAGTCCACGCCGCCCCAGTAGCGTGCACCGACGGCGATGATGAAAATGAGCCCGGAGGCCTCCACCACGGTGCAGACGATGTTGGCCCACATGCTCTCGCGCAAGCCACGATAGATGACGCAGCCGACCAGGAAGACCAGGGCGATGGCGACCAGTTTGATGGGCAGCTCCATGCCCAGGGCCTTGGCCAGGTTTTCCGCGATGGCCTGTGATCCGGTGGCCATGCTGGTCAGGCCGCTCATCATCACGGCAATGCCGACCACGTAACTCAGCCACGGTTTGCGCAGCGAGCGCTGGGTGACGTAGGCCGCCCCGCCCGCCCGTGCATAACGGCTGCCGACGCAGGCATAGGACAGGCCGGTGAGCAGCGCGGCGAGCATGGCCATGAGAAAGGCCAGCCACACGGCATTACCCAGGGTTTCCGCCGCCCGGCCGATCAGGGCATAGATCCCGGCGCCTAGCATGGAGCCGAGTCCGTAGAAGAGAATTTGCCAGCCGCCGATGGTTTGCTTGAGCTCGGTTGCAGGGGATGAGGCGGGGGTGTTTTCAGCCATGGCGGCTCTTGGTTAGCGGATATTGGCCCAATGGGGAAGGGGAAATGAAGGTGAGGCGATGAAGTGATTCATCTGTGTCATTTGTTTTGCCTGGGCTTTCTTTCTTGCAGTTCAAGGTTGATCCAGGTAGATCGCCTCCCGATGCGTTTGATAGCCGCTTTATCTCTGCCTTTGTTTCTCACAGGGTGTTCCGAGTTTGCTGATCACGGACCGGTATCCGCCAAGATTCAGGCGCAGATGGAAGCTATGGTTGTGACCAAGGCCCAATTCCTCAGGCAAATGGAGGGATGCCGTGTCATTCCTGATAAGTCTGTGTCCTTGCCGTTTCAGATGTCCAACGGTGTGCCGGTATTGAAGGCGAGCATCAATGGGAATAAGCCGATCTTGATGATGTATGATACAGGTGCCTCGCGTTCGTTGATCCAGGTGAATACGGTAGTGGCAAACAAGGTTCTGGTCTTACCGGCTGCCGAAGCGACTGTCGAGATGCAGGGCGTGGTGGGCAAGGAGCAAGGCAGGATCGGACTGCTGAATTCGCTTTCTTTGGGAGAGTGGACTCTCAGCGGTTATCCCTGTCTAGTTCGCACTTTTGAAAACAAGCTGGCTCATTCGCACGGGGGGCATTCGTTTCCTGACAGTCTGCTTGGGTTTGATTTGGCCTTGGATCATTGTTCTTTTCTGACGCTGGATTACCCTTCCAATAAGATTATTTTTGGGTTCAGTCATCCCTTTGAGGCACCCACAGGCAGGAGGGTCAGCAGTGCTCCCTTCAAGGTCTTGCAAGGTGTTCCTCACGTCACGATCAGTTCGGGCGGTAAAACCTGGCAGTCGATTGTGGATACCGGTTCTTTTAATGGAGTCGAAATCAGTGAAGAGGTGGCTTCCTTGTTAGGTGTTCAGAACAAAGGAAAAAAAATCCACGGGCTGCATCTGATGGCCATCGGAGGCACCGTGACATCGGGTCAAGTCAACATGCGTGTGGTGAAATTGCGAGATCTTTCAATGCTCGGAGATGTTTACCGTGATGCCGAGGTGGACATTGCGCCGGGGCCACCGCGTGTGGGAAGCTTTTTCCTGAAGGATTACCGCGTCACTTTTGATTTCCGCCGCAAAAGGCTATGGTTGGAGTGGTGAACAAGGATGGCTCACGCTCAGCTAAAAAATTCATTTCCAGAGTTGCAAAGCACTGCTGGACTTCTATTCTCCAACCTGCTTGTGAAATATTTCACAAGCGCATTCACCGAGATTTTATGGGTAACTTCTTTCCGCGTTGGACCAATTGGCTGCCTTTGAAGCTAGCCATCGGGGTCGCATTCATCGCTTTCGGGGTGAGTGTTGGCGTCGCATACTATTTTACACCCAAATACACACGGGTGGGATACGAGCCAACTCAGCCTGTGCCATTTTCCCACAAGATTCATGCCGGACAGCTCGGCTTGGATTGTCGTTATTGTCACTCTTTTGTGGAGAATTCCAGTCACGCCAACGTGCCGACCAACCAGACTTGTTTTAATTGTCATGGTCCAGGCAAAGGCAACATCAAGTCTGCGAGTCCAAAGCTGGAGCTCGTCGTGAAAGCGCATGAAACCAAGCAGCCTATTCCATGGGTGAAGGTCCACAAAGCGCCTGACTACGTTTATTTTAACCACAGCGCTCACCTGAATCGTGGTATCTCCTGCCAGTCTTGCCACGGTCAGATCAATGAGATGGAAGTGGTGAAGCACGCCGAGCCGCAATCCATGGGCTGGTGTCTGGATTGCCACCGTAACCCTGAACAAAAGCTGCGTCCGCTGGATCAGGTGACAAACTTGAATTACAAGCCTGAGCAGCTTGACCGCACCGCCTTTTATCAGGGCCTGATCGCCAAAGGCGTGAAGGCTGACGAGATTGCCGGAACGATCAGTGAAGGCAAGAAAGCGTCCTCTGTCGAGGAACTTGTGGCCCTCGCCACCTCGTCTTTCGGCAAGCAGGTGACCCAGCTCGAAGTGGGCAACCAGCTCAAGAAGCACTGGCAGGTGCAACCACCTGAAAACTGCACTGCCTGCCACCGCTAACCCTGCGCCCCTCTTTACCGCCCACATGAAACGCATCTGGAATCACCCCGAAGAGCCTCAGGCTGGCAAGCGCTACTGGCGCAGCACGGCCGAGCTGGAGAGCCGCTCGGAGTTTCTGAATAAACTCGGTATCGAGTTCCCTGCCGGTGACACTCTCAATGAAGATGAGCGCGAGACCTCTCGGCGCAACTTCCTGAAGCTGATGGGAGCCTCCACGGCCCTGATGGGACTTGCCTCCTGCCGTCGTCCGCTCACAAACATTTTGCCTTATACAGATCACGTTGAGTGGATCGTTCCTGGCAAACCGCTCCTGTATGCAACAGTGAAGCCAACGGCCATTGGAGCTGTTCCGATGGTTGCCATCACGCACGAAGGCCGCCCGACTCACCTCCAGGGCAACCCGCTGCACCCACTGGGCGGTGGTTTGGATAGTTATGCGCAGGCATCCATTCTTGATGTCTATGATCCTGAGCGTTCTCAGGTTCCCCTTGCTGCTGGCAAAAAGACCACTTGGGACGATGCCAACAAAACTTTGGCTTCCGTTGTGGATGCCGCTAAGAAAAACGGCGGTGCCGATCTGGCGATTGTCGTTGGTCGCACCACTTCTCCGACGACCCATCGACTTCTTGGCGAACTAAAGACCGCTCTGCCTCATGTGAAGTTGATCGGCTATGAAGCCCTCGGCACCGAAGGTCAAGACGCCACCAATAAGGAAGTCTTGGGCACAGGGGTAAAAACCTTCGTGCGCTACAGCAAGGCCCTGCGCATTCTTTCCCTGGATTGTGATTTCCTCGGTCTGGACCCTGTTGCAGGTGAAGGCATCAAGCAGTTCACCAAACAGCGTAGCAAAGATGCTCCTGGTGGTGACATGAACCGTCTTTACGCGCTGGAAAACCGCTACACCGTCACTGGTGGTATGGCTGACCATCGCAAGCCGCTCGCAGCCAGTTTGATTCCTGTCGCAGCCGCCGTGATTGCCGCCGAATTGGGGGAAGCTTCCGCCAAGGCTCTGGCTGATACGGCTCCTGCTTCGCTTAAAGAATGGTTGGCTCCCGCCGTTCGCGATCTGATCGATAATAAAGGCAAATCCGTCGTCCTCGCCGGTTCTCGTTACGGTGCAGAAGTTCACGCCCTCGTAGCTGCCATCAATAATGCCCTCGGTGCCTATGGAACAACCATCGGGCTGCTTCAGGCCTCCGGTGAAGCAGAGTTGGGTTCATTCGCCGATCTTTCTGCGGCGTTGACTTCCGGTTCCGTGAAGACGGTGGTGTCGCTCACTCCTTCCAGCCTCCTCTTTGATGCTCCTGAGGCTGATGCTTTGGCCGCAACTCTCAAAGAGAAATCGGTCCAACTGATCCACTTGGGTCATCTTGCCGATGTGACGGCCAAAAAAGCCGCTCTCCATATCCCTGCCGCGCATTACCTGGAATCTTGGGGTGATGCCCGCGCTGCCGATGGCACCTATTCCATCGTCCAGCCTCTCATTTTGCCTCTTTACGATGGCAGCAGCGAGATCGAAGTCCTTCTGGCCCTTTTGGGACGCAAGAATATCGGTCCTGGTGAAGCTCCTGCGGCTGAGGCTGGTGCCCCTGCGCCGGAAGATCCTGCTTACCAGGCTGTCCGTGACACCTTTGCCGCCGTCGCCGGTAGCCTGGACGAGGTGAAGTGGAATCTCACCCTGCGTGATGGTTTCCTCAAAGGCTCATCCTATGTGAAGTCCTCTGGCGTGGTCAACACATCCGCTGTCGCCGGATTGGTCTCCAAGGCCAAAGTTCCTGCCGCTCCTTCCGCAGAGGCTATGGAAGTGGTTCTCACACCTGACTCCGGTGTCTATGATGGCCGTTATTCAAATAATGCCTGGCTCCAAGAAGCCCCTGATCCAGTCACCAAACTGACTTGGGACAATGCTGCTTGGATCGGTGCCGCCACATTCCGTTCTCTCGGCCTGAAGGAAGGTCAGATGGTGAAAATCACCGTCAATGGAACCGAGCTTAAAATCGCTGCCATTGAGGCTCCTGGTCACGTTTCCAATTCGATCACCATCCCTGTCGGTTACGGCCAGGAAGGATTGGGCTTTGTGGGTTCAGGCGAGCATGAAAAGGGCAAGAAAACCGTCCGTGGTTTCAACGCTTATCCGCTGCGCAAGGCCATTGCTGATTACGTGCTGACCGGCGCGAAGATTGAGAAACTGGAGGATGTCTATGAACTGGCCATCACCCAGGAGCACAATACCATGGAAGGCCGTGCTCTTTATCGCGAGGCGACCCTGGAGACCTTTGCGAAGAAGCCTGATTTTGCCCAAACCACAGGTATGGATGGGCACATCCCACAGAACATCTCCTTCTACAAAGGCCAGATCGGCAGGAAGAGCGAGACGAACCCCGAAGGTTTCGACTACGAGAAGCAGCATCAGTGGGGCATGAGCATTGACCTCAGCAAGTGCATCGGCTGCAATGCTTGTAATATCGCCTGCACTTCTGAAAACAACATCGCTGTTGTGGGTAAAGATCAGGTCCGTAAAGGCCGTCTCATGCAGTGGATCCGTATGGACCGCTACTTTGCCAGCGCCACTTGGGGTGAGCAGAATGCGAAGTCTGACGATGTCATGATTGAGCCGACGGTCGAGCAGCTTGAGAATGCCGAGATGGTCCAGCAGCCGGTGGCCTGTCAGCAGTGCGAATCGGCTCCGTGCGAAACCGTCTGCCCGGTTAACGCCACAGTTCACACCACCGACGGTCTGAACGCGATGGCCTACAACCGCTGTATCGGCACCCGCTATTGCGCCAATAACTGCCCTTACACGGCCCGTCGCTTCAACTGGTTCGACTATAACAAGCGTCCGCTGGATGAACTCTACTGGGGTCCGCTGTCCACCAAAGAAAAGACGGGTATGCGCGAATCCGTGCAGCTTCAAAAGAACCCGAACGTCACCGTTCGTATGCGCGGCGTGATCGAGAAATGCACCTACTGTGTGCAGCGCCTGGAAGCCGCCAAGATTCAGCAGAAGCAGAAGCAGCGTGATTCCAAAAACTTCCGTGTGCCGACTGACTCCGTCAAAGTCGCCTGTCAGGTGGCTTGCTCTGCAGATGCCATCGTTTTCGGCGACTTGGCCGATCCAAAATCGGCCGTTAACAAGGCCAAGGCCTCGCCTCGCAACTATCAGCTTCTCAAATACATCGGCACCCAGCCACGCACAAGCTACCTGGCCCGCCTGCGCAACCCCAATCCTGCCATGCCTGGTGCCGAGAATATCGCCGCCTGGAGCGCCCACCAAATCTAAGCCGGAATCATGGAAGCCACCGCTACCACTCACTCAACGGAAGCCCAGACAGGCCCAGCACGCATCCTGGAGCGCGAGCCCCTGGTGCTGAACAACCGTTCCTATTCCTGGATCACCAACCGTATCTGCGGCATTGTGGAGAACAAGCAGCCCCTGCTCTGGTGGGTGTTGTTCGTTCCTTCGGTGCTGCTCACCGGCCTTACGGTATTCTGCTTTGCCTACCTTATCTCCACCGGTGTGGGTGTTTGGGGACAGAAGCAACCGGTCGCTTGGGCTTGGGATATCACGAACTTCGTGTTCTGGATCGGTATCGGTCACGCGGGAACTCTGATTTCAGCCATTCTCTTCCTGACCCGTCAGAAATGGCGCACGTCGGTGAACCGAGCTGCTGAGGCCATGACGATCTTCGCCGTGATGTGTGCCGGTCTTTTCCCGGCCTTTCACGTCGGTCGTGTCTGGATGGTTTGGTTCCTGGCTCCGATCCCGAATGCCAATGCGGTTTGGCAGAACTTCAAGTCTCCACTGCTCTGGGACGTGTTCGCTGTTTCTACTTACTTCACTGTATCTGCGGTGTTTTGGTTCCTCGGTCTGGTTCCTGACCTTGCCACCTTGCGTGACCGCTGCAAACCTGGCCTGAAGAAGACACTCTATGGGATTTTCTCTCTCGGATGGCGCGGTGCTAACCGTCATTGGAGCCACTACGAAACGGCTTACATGCTGTTGGCGGCTCTTTCCACTCCGCTGGTGCTTTCTGTGCACTCTGTCGTGTCTTTCGACTTCGCCACCTCCATCGTTCCCGGCTGGCACACGACCATCTTTCCTCCTTATTTCGTGGCCGGTGCTATCTTCGGTGGTTTCGCCATGGTGCTGACCCTGATGATTCCCGTGTCCAAGATCTATGGTTTGGGTGACCTGATCACACCAAAGCACATTGATAACATGGCCAAGATCATCCTGCTGACAGGAACGATCGTCGGTTATGCCTACTGCATGGAGTTCTTCATCGCCTACTACAGCGCGAACAAGTATGAGCTCCAGACCTTCCAGCTTCGTGGCCTCTACGGTCCGTCCACCTGGGCTTACTACTTCATGTTCGGGTTCAACGTCTTCGCCCCGCAGCTTTTCTGGTATCGTCCATTCCGTCATAACTTGTGGGTCGTGATGTTCGTTTGCATGTGCGTGAACGCGGGCATGTGGTTTGAGCGTTACGTCATCATCGCGACCACGCTTGAGCGTCACCTGACCCCCGGTTCATGGCGCGTGTATGAGGCCACTTGGGTGGATAAATACACCTTCCTGGGCACCTTTGGATTGTTCATGATGCTGTTCCTTTTGTTCCTTCGTTTCCTTCCGGTGATTGCCATCGGTGAAGTGAAGGGTGTCCTACCTCAGTCTGATCCGCACAATGACGGCCATGGTGAAAAGGGCGTCCAGGAAGAGGATCTGATGAATTATTCTGATCGCCATGTGGCAAAAACCGTCGCCTAACACGGGTTTCAAATCTTCAATTTCAAATCCATCGTGAGCACCACCCTCAAACGAGTCCACGGTTTCCTCGCTGAATTCGACAGCGTTCAGGATCTCTATCATGCAGCCGAACATGTCCGCGATGCCGGTTATCAGCGTTGGGATGTCCATACTCCATTCCCCGTTCACGGGATGGACCAAGCCATGGGCGTGAAACGCTCCAAGCTGCCTTGGTTCGTTTTCTTCGGTGGCATGACGGGCACCTGTGTTGCTTTCACACTTCAGACACTTACACAGACGACTTTCTGGTCCGATATCGGTCTTGGTTTCTTGCAGACATTGGCTGAAACCTACCCGACCGTTGTGCAGGCGAAGCCAACTCATATCTGGACATTGCCAGCCTTCTTCCCGGTGATGTTTGAGTTGACGATTTTGTTCTCGGCCTTCACCGTTTTGTTCGGCCTTCTGGCCATGATCGGTCTGCCTCGTCTAAATCATCCTCTCTTCGTCTCCAAGCGTTTCGCCAAGTTCTCCGACGATGGCTTCTTTGTCTGCATCGAAGCCCGTGATCCCAAGTTTTCCCAGGAAGGCACCAAGACCTTCCTTGAAAAGCTCGGTGGAAAAAATGTCGAACTGATCGAAGACGAAATTTAAGTCTTTGAGTTTGGTTTAACTTTTGAAATAGCCCGTTTTTGACGGGCTGTTTTTGTTTAAACTAAGCACGCGTGACGTGATCGTTGCAGTATTGCGTTGGCTCCGGGCAGAATGGCACTGTTCATGCACCGATTCCATTTGCCCATTGGTCTTCAAAGACGAATGGGGTCTTGCCAAGATTTAGCGTCCCATTTCTCGAGCGAACCATGATTCTCGATGCCACCTGCCAGCTTGATTATCAGGTTACAGAAGATGTTCCTGCCATCTTTATGCTGCGTCCCCGCAGTGGTTGGGCGCAGTGGATCATGCGTGAAGACTTCCAGATTTTTCCGCAGATCCCGGTGGTGGAGTTCACAGATCTCTATGGAAATCTTTGTCAGAGGATGATCATGCCTGCGGGTGATTTCCAACTCCATGTGCAATATCGTGCCTTGGTGCCAGACGCCGCGGACTCGGATTTGCTGGCTCAGGTCATGCCAGTGCAGCATTTGCCGCCCGAACTGTTGCATTACCTTTTGCCGAGTCGCTATTGCCAGTCAGATCAATTGTTAGACGTTGCTCTTTCAATTGTGGGAGACATGCCGCAGAGCTATGAAATGGTCGATCGAATCCGTGCCTGGATACATCATCAAATCGTGTATGATTCGAGCTGTAGCAATTCCTCGACTTCTGCTTTGGACACGGCCCAGATGAAGCGTGGCGTTTGTCGTGATTTTGCTCATTTAGGCATCGCACTTTGTCGTTCTGTGAATGTCCCTGCTCGCATGGTCGTGGGCTTTCTCTACGACCTCAGGCCGATGGATTTGCATGCTTGGTTTGAGGCTTACATTGGCGGTCGCTGGTTTACCTTCGATGCGACTGAGCCGCTGACTCGAGGCAACCGCATTGCAGTGGCCTACGGTCGAGATGCTGTGGATGTGGCCATATCCACCATGTTTGGGAATTTTACGATGCTGAACATGCAGGTCACCGTCAATGCGGTGGAGGACTCTCCAGTTCAAGAAATGGACCTCAGCAGCTTTCTCAGGGAGTAGGCGCTGCAAAGGCTTATTCTTCAGGCCGGATATAAAGAGCACTGAACCTGATCTGGGTTCGTTTGACCCCTTCAAAGATGACGCGGGCACGAATCTTGGCGGGAAGATCACGGATCTTCGTTTGGGTTGCCCAAACGATGGGGGTTTGGAAACCACTTCGACGGATCATGGCGGCATCTTTACCTGAATAGCCAAGTAAAGGTCGGGTATCCGCACCTAGCAGTTCGATTTTTAAAATCGCATCCGGTCCCAAGCCGTCCGCATTCAGATAAAACTGAGGATTTGTTGCGGCTTGGATGGGAACGGCAGCCGTGACAAACTCACTTTGAACATGTGGAAGTTGATAGTCCCCCGGGCCTTGCCCTGATTCCTCAACCACAAGATCACCGAAGCGATCACGGGGTAGAGTAGCAATGCCAACACCTCCTCGAAGCGGTTCTTGTTCCCAGTGGCGCGGGTCCCAAGCACCGTAATAAATGTAGGTTTGATCTCCGACGTTTTCGAATCCCTGACCTTGCAAAAGACCTCCCTGATCCCATTGCCCATCCTCTCCACGCTTGATAAAAGTCCATTCATACGCGGGCTCCCGAAAATGCAGGCCGTCGTTGCTGACCACGAAACCCAGATCAATGGTGACGTCTTTCCACTCCTTGGCCCCGTGCCAGAGACCCGAGACACCCAGCAAAACATTGCCTCGATTCCATACGCTGATGCCTTCATGAGTTTGTTCCCCTTCACGGCTTCTTCCGGGGCCTAACAGCGTATGCTGAGCGGTGCGCACAAAGGAGAGGCTGCTGGTTTGAGACCAATGTATGAAGTCCGATGAATGATAAGTGCGTGCCACGCGCCCATGATAAGGACGGGTGGCATCCATTGAGTTTTGGCCTGAGACATAATACAAACCGTCCCAATGATACAAGCCGCCACAGGGCTCGAAGTGAATGCCGGGAAGGACGAGATCCTTTTTTTGCAGTTCGGCTTTAACCGTTTTGATTTTTTTCTCCATCTGCCAACTGAGTCCATCCGCGCTCACAAACGGGGCCAAGGTGCCTAACCGGGTGTGGTGTCGAAAATAAACGTGTGTGGAGATTTTATAACGCCGTTGAGGATCAGGATCGCCCGGATCGGCAAGCACCTTGAGATTGACGAAACCTAAAGGGCTTGGGTCGGTCAGAATGAGGTTGTTATTTTTGTTCCCTCGAAATTCCACCAAACCTAGGTTGGGCTTAACCCATTTCACCCCGTCCTCGCTTTCCGCATAAGCTGCACGCCAGCGTGCGGAGGCGACCTTGTTTTCTTGGTCATCGTCAAAGGCCACATACCAGAGCCTGAATTTACCCTTTTCACGGATGACCGAGCCGTAAAACTGCACGCCTTTTGCATCAGGCGTGCCAGGCAGTCCACGAGTTAAAACCGGGTTCGCCGGGTGCCTCTTGGGAGTCCGCATTTCGAGGCGCAAGTTCTGAGCATGAGGGATGGAAACATCATCAAAGGCAAACAGGGTGGTGACCTTTGTTTCGTCAAAGTAATCGTCTGCCTGGATCGGCAACACACTCGATATCCATGTCAAAGCACAGGATGTAAGAATAGCGAAGTGATGTGCTTTCATGCTTTTGGTTGGGCTGAGCTTCAGTAGCGATTCTCGGGGGGAATGACGGATCGTTAGACTGCGATCTTTTATCATGGTTTGTCGAGCGCGAACCGACGAAACGAGATCCTCGCGATTTTACTGATACTTGAAGCACTTCTTCAAAGCATGGTTCCCTCTGCATTGCGTGCATCATTCGCCCAAATCGATGCCGAAGAGTTGGGAGAGGTCGGTGTCCTGGAGGTCGCCGCCGGTTTGACTGAGGCTGGCGGCGGAGTCGGCGCTGGCGGCGGGGAGGAGGTCGGCCTGATCAACGCCGCGCAGGGTAAAGAGGAGGTCGGGCCGGGTGTCGAGGAGGGTGCCGACGCCGTAGAGGACGGCGGAGGCGTGCTTGCAGAGGTCGGCGTGGTCCGGGCAGGTGCAGTCGAAGCGGATCTCGCCGGGGCGGGGAAAGAGGCCGTGGTCGGGGTGGGTGAGGATGGAGAGGAGGCCGTCGCCGAGTTTGCCGGTGAGGAGATCGAGCATGGAGGCGACCTGGCCCTGGCTGGCGTGGACGATTTCCTGCCAGCGGTCGGTTTCTAAAGGGCGGATGTGGATGAGGGTGTCGTAGAGCTGGCTGCCGGCGACGACGGCGCTGAGGGTGCCGGGGGCGATGGTGAGGTCGAGGACTTTGCCCTGGCGGAGGTAGCTGCGGCCGGCGGGGAGGCGGGCTTCGTAGTGCTGCCAGGTCTCCAAGTGGCGGCACCAGGCCTGGCCCCAGAAGGTGTGGCTGAGTTTGCGGCTTTTTTGCGGGGCGGGGAGGGGGAGGAGGGGTTCACCGCGGGCGCGGCGTTTGGCCAGCTCGCGCTGGATGCGCTCCTGGCTTTCCTGTTTTTCTTCGCGGTCCCAAGACATGGCGGGGATGTAACGGCGGCGGTTTGCAGATGCCAATGAAACGAGTGGCAGGCGGGGCAAAGCGGGGGATTTTAAACGATGATGCTGAGGGAGAAACAAGCTGAATTGATCGCGGACCTGAACCTGATCGAAAACGTGCAGGAGCGGCTGGCGGTGCTGAGCACGTATATCAACCGGGTGGCGCTGCCGGAGGCGGAGCGGGTGGACGAACTGCGGGTGCCGGGCTGTGTGTCGCGGGTGTGGGTGAAGGGGGAGATGAAGGACGGGCGGTGCCATTTCCGGTGCGCGGCGGAGTCGCCGATGGTGGCGGGATTAGTGGCGCTTTTGTGTCAGCTTTACACGGATTCGGAACCGGCGGAGGTGGTGGCCGTGGAGCCTGAAATTTGGGTCGGATGCTCTTTGCATAAGGCTTTGTCACCCACGCGGCTGAACGGTCTGGCGGCGGTGCGGGCGCGGATGCGGGACTGGGCGGCTGCAAGCTCGGAAGGAAAGGCGGCGTAGTCTCTGCCTATGCCTGTCAGCCGCCGCACTTTTTTCAAAAACACGTCCCTCGCCGCTGCCTCCGTCGCCTTTCCGGCGGTGGTGAAGTCGGCCAACCCGAACTCGAAGCTCCAGGTGGTGTCCGTGGGGGCGAATGGGATGGCTTTCAGCGACATCAAGAACATCGGGGGGCATGCGGCGGTGAAGTATGTGGGCTTTTGCGACATTGACAGCACCCGGTTTGACAAGGTGGACGCCGCTTTCCCAGGCACGCCGCACTTTGCGGACTTCCGCGAGATGTATGCGCAGCTCGGGGATAAGTTTGACGCGGTGTCCGTGGGCACGCCGGACCACATGCATGCGAAGGCGTCCATTGATGCCCTGCGACTGAAGAAGCACGTGTATTGCCAGAAGCCGCTGGCACACACGGTGTGGGAGTCACGGCAGATGCGGCTGGAGGCGGAGAAGGCCGGGGTCACGACGCAGATGGGAAATCAGATTCACTCGGCCATCGAGTATCGCCTGGGCACGCGGCTGCTGAAAGAAGGGGCCATCGGGAAGATCAAGGAGGTTTACTCCTGGGTCGCGGTGACGGGGAACGAACGCAACAAGCGCCTGGACCCGATGCCGGGTGCCGCCGTGCCCGCCAATGTGAATTGGGACCTGTGGATCGGCTGCGCGCCGATGCGGGAGTATGCGCCGTGCTATCACCCCTTCATCTGGCGTGACTGGCAGGACTTCGGAGGCGGTGCCATGGGTGACTTTGGCTGCCACATTCTCGACCCCGTTTTCACCGCGCTGGGTCTGAACGCCCCGCTGACCATCACCGCCCGCAACAGTGGCATCAATCAGCACATCTGGCCGACATCCGAGGAAGTGGAGTATGTTTTCCCCGGCAACGAACTCACCGCCGAGAAGACGCTGAAGGTCACCTGGAGCGATGGCGGCCTGCGGCCCGATCGGAAGCTGGCGAAGATGCCGGACAACCTGGAACTGCCGAAGAGCGGGTCGTTGTTCATCGGTGAACTGGGCAACATGGTGTTAGGCCACGTGACCGGGCCGCGCCTGTATCCGATGGAGAAGTTCACGACCTTCAAATACCCGAAGGAGAAAGGCCTGAGCCATTGGCATGTCTGGGTGGATGCCTGTCTGGAAGGCAAAAAGACGAGTGACGGCTTCCACTATGCCGGACCTCTTTCCGAGGCGGTGCAGCTCGGCAACGTGGCGACGCGTTTCTGCCCTGGCCCGATCGATTCCCGCACCGGTGATCCGCTGGAGCCGAAGATCCTGGAATGGGATGCGGAGAACCTGAAGTTCAAAAACTTCCCCGAGGCTGACAAGTTGCTCACGAAGCCCTACAGGGAAGGCTGGGCGATCTAACGGGTCGCGCAGACGCTGAGGAAGATTTTACAGGAGGAAGTAGGTGATTGGTTCCGGCATACACTTGCCAAAGTGTTCGTTTGAGACCAATAAAGTGCACGATTCAATTCAATGAAGTTATTCTTAAACTTCATTCATTGGATCATGCATTTCACTCTCTGAATGTCTCTTCGTCCAGCATCCACTGTTCGCGCTTCGTTTCCTATCACTGCCTGGACCCAGGTGGTGGCGGCGAGACAAGGTGACGAAGCTGCCTCCAAGGCGGCTTTGGAGGAGCTATGCAAGGGCTACTGGCCGGCAGTTTATACTTATCTGCGAGCGTTAGGTTGTGACCGCGAGGAAGCGCTTGATGAAACCCAAGAGTTCATGACGCACTTCATCCAAGGTGGTGGATTGCACAATGTCTCGCCCGAGCGCGGGCGCTTGCGCAGTTACCTGAGACAGTCTTTGCGCAATCATCTCACGACGGTTAGACGTGATGCCGCACGGCAAAAAAGAGGTGGAGGCAAAACCTTTGTCTCCATGGATGATGCGGAGGTCTTTGATGTGCCAAGCGAGCCTGATGCGGCAGACCAGTGGTTCGACCGTCGTTGGGCCTGGGCTGTTGTTAAGCATGCGATGGATCGCTTGGAGGAAAGTTATCGGCGGCGCAATCGCTCGGCAGTTTTTGAGATGCTCAAAGAAGGCCTCGTGAGTCCTGAACTTCTAAAGCCCTATGCGGAGATTGGCGAAAGTCTGCGGATGACGGAAAACCAAGTGAAATTGGAAGTGCATCGTGCTCGGCGACGATTCGCCGAGGAACTGCGTGTGGAGGTGGCCGTGACACTTTCGCCTGAATCCGATGCGGATGAAGAGTTGCGTTATCTGATGAGTGTCTTGAGCTTTGAGTGACTCCAATCCCAGTCTGACTCCGTGCCCTCGCTGTGGCAAACCCCAATCTGCCAAAATGATGGTAGGTGGTCTCTGCACGTCTTGTGTGGCCAAGACGATGCAGAGAGATTTCTTTTCTCAGATCAATGCTGAGATTGAGGAGAAGGAGCCTCTGTCTTTGAATGTGCAGGGGTATGAAATTCAGGAACTCATTGGTGGTGGTGGGATGGGTGAGGTCTATCGGGCGGTCTTGACGGCACGTGGTCGCGTCGTTGCTATGAAGGTGGTCTCAGGCAGGCTCACGCGTGATCCTGAGGTCACCGCCCGCTTTGAGGGGGAAGTGGCCGCGCTGTCCCAGCTCAATCACCCGAACGTCGTTCGTGTGTTGGACCATGGGGAGACGGCCAATGGCAGGCATTTCCTGGTCATGGAATATGTGGACGGCTGTGATCTGCGCCGTCTTTTGCGGGCTCAGCGTTTGGATTTGGAACGTGCGCTGGATATCTTTCTGAAAGTCTGCGCGGGTGTCATTCATGCTCATCAGCGTGGCCTCGTGCATCGTGATATCAAACCTGCCAATATTCTGATCGGGGCCGATGGCACGGTCAAGGTGGCTGATTTTGGGTTGGCCAAAACGTTGGTTGAGAACTCCACCGCGTATGGCGTCACTCAGACACGGGATACTTTCGGCACGCCTTATTATGTGGCACCGGAGGTCACTCGTTCTGCGGGTAAGGCGGATGGTCGCGCGGATATTTATGCTCTTGGCGTTCTACTTTATGAATTGCTGACGGGTTCTGTGCCCATGGGCCAGTTCACGCCACTTTCGCAAAAGACCGGGCTGAGCAAAAAAATCGATGGCATTGTCTCTCACGCATTGGCGGATGATCCTCAACGGCGTTTGGCCTCGGTGGTCGAAATGGCTTCGGCTGTGGAAAAAATTGCTGCGGATCATCGCCGTGGCCATGTCAAAAAAGTGCGAAGTCGGCGGATTTTGACCCTGGCGGCCATCTTTTTGATGATGGGCCTCGGTGGCGTGGTGGGTGCGTTGATCAGAGACCGACAATTTCCGTTTTATCGGCCACTGCTCAGTCTGAACACTGCGGAACAGGCGGTGAAATCGGCACCTTGGGAGAACAGCCTTGGCATGACATTCGTCCCCGTGCCGGGCACCCGGGTGCTGTTTTGCACTCATGAAACTCGCGTGCAGGATTTCGAGGCTTTTGCAAAAAAGGAGAGTGAAATTTTTCCCACCTGGCGTTGGGCCACGGTTAGGGAGGGGCAGGAAGTAGCATCTCAAAAGCAGGGGGCACCCGATGATGTGAAGGTGATGACGAGCTGGGCCAATCCCGGTTTTCCGCAGACAGCCAACCATCCTGTCTGTGGCATGAGCCAAATCGAGGGGCGCTTCTTTTGCGCCTGGCTCACCAGTCAAGAAATCGCGGCCGGTTGGTTAAAAAAAGGTCAGGCTTATCGCTTACCCACAGACACCGAGTGGAGTCTGGCGGTTGGTTTGGAGGTCGACCCTGGGCCGTATGCCAAAGAAGGATGGTCGCAAGAACCCAACATTCTCCCCTCCGGTAATTTTGCTGGGCAGGAAGCGCGGAATCATCCGCTATGGCCTGCCCATTTGCCCACCGATGCAGCAGAGGACTCCTTTGCCTGCACCGCCCCGGTGGGTAGTTTTCCCCCCAATCTCCACGGTCTTTTTGATATGCATGGAAATGTCGCCGAGTGGACGGAGACCATGCTGGATGACCGGCCCGGATTTCCGCCTAACCAATACTGCCTTCGCGGTGGCTCATGGGCGACAGGTCGCCTGATGGACATGAGGCCAGAGTCGCGGATGCTCTCCCGACGTTCGCGTGCTCAGCCTAACTTTGGATTCCGAATTGTTTTGGATCTGGAGGTGAAGCCTTCAAAGCCGTTGCCGCTTGATCCATTGGAATAGAGTCACTCAGGCGATCAGCTTCTCGATGACCTGCCCGCCAAACTGGCTGAGCTGCTTGAACCGGCCTGCGTGGTAAAAGGTCAGCTTGTTGTCATCCAGACCCAGCAGACGCAGCAGCGTGACGTGGACATCCCGCACATGATGAACATCCTCGATGGCCTCCATGCCCCGGTCATCTGTAGCCCCGATGGTGTGCCCTGCCTTGACCCCGCCACCGGCCAACCAGACGGTCATCGCCTTTGGATTGTGATCGCGACCATACTGGGTGCCGCCACGCACTCCATTGTCGGGCGTGCGGCCAAATTCACCGCACCAGACAATGAGCGTGTCCTCCAACATGCCGCGCTGTTTGAGGTCCGCGATCAGCGCTGCAATAGGCTGGTCCACCTGTCGGATCAGGTTGCCATGCGCCCGCTCAATGTAGTCGTGGCTGTCCCAGGTGCCCGCATAGAGCTGGACAAAGCGCACACCCTTTTCCACCAGCTTGCGCGCCAACAGGCACTTCCGGCCAAAGGCATCCGTCGCATCCTGGCCGATGCCATACATCTCCTTCGTCTTCACATCCTCCTGCTCCAGATCGATCACCTCCGGCACCTGCATCTGCATGCGAAAGGCCAGCTCGTAATTGTTCATGCGCGCCTTCAATTCATCGTGCCAGGGATGGTCGTTGACATGTTTTTGGTTAAGCTTGGCCAGCAGGTCCAGGTTCGCGCGCTGATGCTCCGGTGTGATGCCCTGGGGCGGCTGAAGATCCAGGATCGGGCTGCCCTTGGGCCGCAGAGGCGTGCCCTGAAAGTGCGCAGGCAGGTAGCCATTGCTCCAGTTCGCACTGCCACCCTGCGGATAGCTGATTTCCGGCAGCACGATGAAACCCGGCAGGTCCTGGTTCACCGAACCCAGCCCATACGTGACCCAGGCACCGATGGCAGGATCGCCGCCGAAGCGGTTGCCGCAGTTCATCTGATACATCGCCGTCGGGTGGTTCACGCTGTCCACCTGGCAGCCCCGGAAAAAACACAACTCGTCCGCCACCTTGCTGAGGTGCAGCCACGGCTCGCTCATCCAGGCCCCGCTTTGACCATGCTGCGCAAACTTGAACGGACTGCGCACATAATACCGCTTGCCGCTTTCCATCGCCGACTTCATCGCCCCCTCACGGGTGAATTCCTTCAGGTGCAGTTTTTCCAGCGCAGGCTTCGGATCAAAGCAGTCGATGTGACTCGGCCCGCCCTCCATCATCAGGAAGATGCAGTTCTTCGCCTTGGCCGTCGTCTGCTGCGCCTTCGGTGACAGCGGCGATCCTGCCTCCGATGCCATCAGCGAGGTCAGCGCCACACTGCCCAGGGACGTGCCCAGTCCATAGACAAACTCACGCCGCGTCGGCGCATGCAGCGCACGTGATCCGGCACAGGGGAAGAGGGAACGGTTCATGGCAAAGGTTCAGTCGGGGTGGCAAGGGCGCGGGTGTCCTCGCGATATTGGACCGCCAGGTCGGACAAATGTTTGACCATGTCGGGATGTTGCGAGGCCACGTCGGTCAGTTCGGACACATCGTTGGTTAGCTGATAAAGCGTCGGCGGCTGGGTGAGGTGCAGTTTCCAGCCATTTTCGCGCATGGACTCCTTCCGGTTCTTCTTGTAGCCGTAGAGGGAATACAGCGTCTTTCGCGCTGACTTCGCGGCGGCATCCAGCAGTACCGGGCGAATGTCATCCCCGTCCAGTTTTAGGTCCTTGGGCAGCTCCGATCCCGTCAGTCCGGCCAGCGTGGGCAGCACATCCAGCGTGGAGACAAACTCCCCGCACACCCGCCCTGCCGGGACCTTCCCCGGCCACCACGCGATGCAGGGCACGCGCAGACCGCCTTCAAAGACCGTGTGCTTGCTGCCGCTCAGAGGCGCTGCGGTGCCGGGTGTCTTGCGCTCCGGACCGTTGTCGCTTGTGAAGATCACCAGCGTCTTCTCCGCGATCCCGAGGGCGCGCAGTTTGTCGAGAATCTGCCCGGTGCTGTCGTCCAGTTCCTCCACCACATCGCCATACAGACCCCGGGCGGATCGGCCCTTGAACTTGGGCGACGCATCGAAGGGCAGATGCGGCATCGCATGGCCCAGGTAAAGAAAGAACGGCCTCTCCCGGTTCGCCTCGATGAACTTCAGCGCCTCCGCCGTGTAAAGCCCCGTCATCTCCGCAGGCACCGCCGGTCTTTTTTCCACCGCATCCCCGCGCAGCACCGGCATGCCGCCTTCCTTCTCAAACACCACCGTTTCAAAATGATCCAGGTTGTGCAGCACCCCATAGTAGCTGCCAAATCCCTGCTCCATCGGCCTCATCCCCGGTTGGAAACCCAGGTGCCATTTGCCGATGCAGCCCGTCGTGTAACCCACCCCCTGCGCCACCTCCCCCAGCGTCAGTTCCGCAGGCATCAGCCCCTTCACCGCATCCGGTCGCAGCACCCCCGTGGCCAGACCACTCCGCCCCGGATAACGCCCCGTCATCAGCGCCGCCCGCGACGGCGTACACAGCGCCGACACCACCGAAAAATCCGTGAACCGCGTCCCCTCCGCCGCCATCCGGTCCAGATGCGGCGTACGGATGTCCTTCGCCCCATAGCAGGCCAGATCGCCATAGCCCAGGTCATCGCAATTGATGTAAATCACGTTCGGTCGCATCGGCAAATCCGCCGCCGCCGCGCAGGCAGCCGCCATCATCAGCCCGGGAAACATCAGGAAAGCCAAACGTGTCATCCACATACTCCCCTGAACCGGCTCAGCCGTGCCAAACTTGCCGCCAAAAACCGCCTTTCGTCCTTTCCCGTCGTCCGAAACCGCAGCGCAAAATCCCACCCGACCCTGGTTTTTAAGCACCGCGCCCCTTTTTAAGAATGACAACCCCGCATCCTCGGCTGAAATGGCGGGGAACCCTGTGGATATGCCTATGTCATCGTCTCCTGCGCCTGAATACGACTTCTTCATCAGCTACACGGGTGCGGATGTGGGTTGGGCGGAATGGATAGCGTGGCAGTTAGAAGAGATGGGGCACAAGACAGTCCTCCAGGCCTGGGATTTCAAGTCTGGCGGAGTCTTTCCCGGCGACATGCACCGCGCCCTTCAGCAGAGCACCCGCGTCATCGCCGTGCTGACCCCCGCCTACATGGCCTCCGTCTTCTGCCAGCCTGAATGGCAGGCCGCCTTTGCCGACGACCCCACCGGGGAGAAAGGCCTCCTCGTCGGCATTCGCGTCGCAGACTTCAAACCGGACGGCATCCTCCGCGGGCGGACTTACATTGACCTCGTCGGCAAATCCTCCGACGACGCCAAGGCGCTCCTCCTCGAACGGCTCAAGCGAGGGCGGGCCAAACCGGCAACCGCCCCCGCCCATCCCGGCTTCATCGCGCCCGGAACCGTCTCGATTCCTCCTGCCTTCCCCAGCATCGTCACCGGTCCCTCCAATCTCCCCGGCGGTTACATCGGCCGGCTCTTCCTCGGGCGGGATGAGTTCCTCGATCAAATCCACCAGTCCCTCTGGAAACAGAGTGGCCAGGCCGGATCAGGCCCCGGGGCCACCGCCATCACGCAAAAAACCGCCGCCACCGGCATCGCCGGGCTCGGGGGGATTGGGAAAACCCACGCCGCTGTCGAATACGCCCACCGTCATGCCGGGGATTACTGCGCCCGGCTCTTCATCAGCGGCGATTCCCCAGAGAAACTCCGCTCCAGCCTCGCCGGACTCTGCGGCGTCCTCCAGCTCGATGCCCAGGGCGACCTCCCGCCCGACGAATCCGCCCGGGTTGACCGCGCCGTCCACTGGCTCGCCAGCCATCCTGGCTGGCTCCTCATCGTGGACAACGTGGACGACGCCCCCGCCGCCCAGGCCCTGACCGACCTCCTGGAAAAACTCACCCCCGGCCACGTCCTCATCACCTCCCGCCTCCACGGCTGGGCCGACAACGTCGAATCCCTCGACATCGAAGTCCTCAGCGACACCGCCTCCGCCGACCTCCTCCTCCAGCTCACCGAAAAAGCCCGCCGCAAAACCCCCGAAGACCCCGCCCAGGCCCGCCGCCTCGCCGTCTTGCTGGAGGGCCTCCCCCTCGCCCTGCACCAGGCCGCCGGTTACATCAACGAACAGCGCCTCACCCTCGCCGCCTACCTCTCCGAATACGAAACCGAAGCCGCCGACCTCCTCGGCTGGTTCAATGCGTTAAGCATCCCCTACGAACGCCCCGACAAACTCGCCCCTCGCCCCGTCCTCATCACCTGGAAGACCAGCTTCGACAAATTGGACGCCAACACCCGCCTCTGGCTCCTCGTCTTCGCCCACTTCGCCGCCGATCCCATCCCCGAGTTCCTCCTGACCTCATCCCCGAAGGCCAATGCCGATCTCAAATTTCTTTATCGCAACGCCCGCCAAGCCCTTGCCCAGGCCGAAACCTATTGCCTCCTCACCCGTCAGGACGATCCCCCACGCTTTAAACTTCACCGCCTCGTCCAGCAGATCCTCCGCCTCACCGCCGAGCCAGCGGAAACTACCTCCGCCCTGAACATCGGCATCGGCCTCTTCAATGCAGGCTACCCAGGTCCTCCCCAGGACGTCGATACCTGGGTCAAATGGACCCCTCTCCAGTCCCACGCCGCCTCCCTATGCACCTACGCCCCTGATGAGCTTGCAACGGAGCGCTTAAGTTGGCTCCTGGGGGAATTGTCCCTGCTCTTGCAAATCAAAGGTCTATACTCTGAGGCCGAACCGCTGATTCGTCGCGCCTTGAAATTGGATGAAACTCGCCATGGCCCAAATCATCCTGACGTTGCTAGCCGACTCAACAACCTCGCTACCTTGCTGAAGTCCACAAACCAGCTTGGGCAAGCTGAACCTTTGATGCGACGGGCCTTGGCTATCGATGAAAAAAGCTATGGCCCGTATCATCCAAACGTTGCTCGTAACCTCAACAACCTTGCGCAGTTGCTACAGGCCACAAACCGGCTTGGGGAAGCCGAGTCCTTGATGCGGCGAGCCTTGGCCATAGATGAAAGTAACTACGGCTCTAATCACTCCTTCGTTGCTCGTGACCTCAACAACCTCGCCACGTTGCTGAAGGCCACAAACCGGCTTGGGGAAGCCGAGCCGCTTTTGGTGCGGGGCGTCGCAATCCTAGAAAACAGCGGTGGCAAACCGTTACCAAATTATTCTGGAGCCCTCAACAACCTCGCACAGTTGCTACAGGCCACAAACCGACTTGGGGAGGCCGAGCCGCTGATGAGGCGGGCCTTGTCTATTGATGAAAGCAGTTACGGCCCGAACCATCCTACCGTAGCAATCCGACTCAGCAACTTGGCTGCGTTGCTGCAGGTCACAAATCGTTTGGATGAAGCCGAACCGCTGTATCGGCGGGCCTTGGTGATTGATGAAAGCAGCTACGGCCCGGATCATCCCGAGTTGGCTCGTGACCTCAATAACTTGGCGCAGTTGCTCCATGCCACAAAACGTCTGGATGAAGCCGACCATTTATATCAGCGGGCCTTGAGGATCATTGTCGCCAGCTTGGGGCTGGAGCATCCAAACTCACAGACGGTCCGGGGCAACTACATCGCCCTTCTCCAGGCTATGGACCTGGACGAGGCGGCGGTGAAGGCACGGGTGCAGGCGGTGTTGCGCGGGGAGTGACCGGAGGGGAGGCGGGCGGGGGCTCTGGGCGTTGGTGTCTAGGCTTTAGCCGATCTGGGGGCAGCTCGGGGATGCGGCTGAAGCCTGGACACCAACGGAGAGGCGGCTCCAAGGAGCCGGGGTGGCCCGCCCCGAGTGTGGCAGCGAGCCGCTGCCACTCCTTGGGGGTCTCTGGCATCTGGAGGCGGGGCTGGGCGAGGAGTGAGGCCAGCTTGGCCTCATTGACGGCAGGATGCCGTCACTCCTTGGGGGCTGGGCGTCTCACGGCTCCCACTGACCAGCGCCAAGGGCGCGCAATTCCTCAGCCCAGGGTGCAACCCTGGGTTTCAGAGGGACCGCCGCCTTTTTATCGGGGAGCCCTGAAAGGGCGAGACTCGACCCTCGACTGCCGTGTGTCCGCGTCATGACCGGTCACGGTGGCTGTCGGGTGTCCGGGCGGACCGGGCGCGCGGAGTCGAGCGCCGCCCTTTCAGGGCTCTGCGTCGGGGCAGGCGGGTGGGGGCGCGGATGTCCCAGGGTTACACCCTGGGCTGAGGAGTGTCGCGCCGTTGGCGCTGGTGTCTAGGCTTTAGCCGATCTGGGGTCATCTCGGGGAGGCGGCTAAAGCCTGGACACCAACGAAGAGGCGGCTTCAAGAAGCCGGGGCGGCCCGTCCCGAGGATGGCAGCGCGCCGCTGCCACTCCTTGGGGGGCAGGGCAGTCAACTAGGTCGGCGGTTTGTAGGGGCGGGACCGCAGTCGCGAAGCGTCCCGGAGTGCGGTGCAGAGAGGCAAGGTGCAGCCTTGCCTCGGCAGCGCCGCTTTTGCCGGAGTCTTGAGCTTCCTCTAACCTTTTGTCCGCAAAAAAGGCTTTTGTCTCAGGACCTTCAATACTTGTGACATCCGTTAGGGCGTCTCAATCACCTCCCAAGAAAAGCGGTGACGCGCTCTGCGCTTTCACCGCACTCCGAGACGCTCTGCGACTGCGGAGTCATTGCTCTGGTCACCTTTGAGCATGACTGCGGGACCTTTTGGGCTGACTGTGGCGTCTAGTAGATGCAATCATAGCATATCACCTGGTGTAAAAGTCTTATCATCAAAGCTTGCAGATGCCGCATGCTTTCAAAAAGCCGTCGCATGCATTCAAGAAGGCATTGTGTCGTTATCAAAAGCCAGCGCAGTCATTTTTAAAGCCGTCGCGCTAACCTAAAAAGCCGTCACAGCAGGTCAAAAAGGTGTCGCACTTATCCTAAAAGGTAACGGTATAAACTCAAACACAGGTTTGATCTTAACCCTCGCAAAATCGGGAAGGAACCAGCGGCCCATGTAACCCAAGACGGGAACTCTTGATGCAATCTAGCCGGGAGGGAGGCGGGGTGAGGACTTGCGGGAGGATGATGAAGGGGCTGGGGAAGGGTGCTCGGTTATCCGAGGGTAGGCTTAAGGAGGAAGTTAGAAAAAAGCGGGGTGTTTCGCACTTTTTTTGTAACAGAAACGGGGTGTGGCGGTATTGCCCAATGAAGGTGGGCTTTCTTCAGGTCTGCCTTGGACCCCTCGGGGTGTGCTTTTGATTTCTCCGTGCCTGATCCTGCGGCGGCTTCCTTTGGCAATGGCTTGAGGTAAGACCGGGCGGGGGCGGTGCCGGGGGAAACAGGGGCGAGTCCCGGCTCATTGGATCACCCTTAACATCAAGACGAACATGGAATACTGGGAAATCACAAAAGCACGTGCGCAGCAGACGCTGCCAGTTTGGAATCTGCACTTTTCTACCCTGACAATCGGGACGGCGACCTCGGGAGACCTGGAGGGGCAGATTGAGGAGTTCGAGCCGCTGGCCCAGGCGCGGGTGACGGCGCAGGACACGGCAGATGCGAGTTACCGCGATGTGCAGTCCAGCCTGGCGACGCTAAAACTGCTGTCCACGAAGGTGGCGGCAATTATTGAGGGGCAGCTTTCGGAAAACACGGGGCTGATGAAGGATCTGGGGGATGTGTTTAAGATCCAAATGCGGTCGGAAAGCACCATTTTGCAGCGATCCCGCCTGCTGTATCCGGTGTGGGTGCGGGCCAATACGCTGCTGGCGGCGATGACCCCGGCGCAGCCGCCGATCACGCGGGCAGTGGCGGGGGTGTCGAAGACGGTGGTGATGTTTAAGGCGCTGCTGGATGGCTACACGGATCTGGTGAAGGCAATGCGGGACGATGAACTGGCGCTGGAATCGGCCAAGGCGGAGCTGAAGGGGCTGGACCGGGCGGTGGATCAGCTAAACAAACGATGGTATCAGGTGGCAAAGGCGCAGGTGGACCCGGGGTCCGATGCGTATGAGGCACTGAGCAGCATCACGACGGAGCCGGGGACGCCGGTGCCGGAGGTCATCGAGATCGACACGGTGCTGCAAGGAGGCGAGGAGGGCCTGCAAGTGGAGGTGACGTATGTGCCGGGCGGCGGGGACCATGCGACGAGCAAGCTGCTGCGCTGGCAGGTGGTGGGCGTGGACGATGGATTTACAAACTCGGAACCGCTGAACAATGCAGGGAATGCGATTGGTCCCTTCACGGTGGGTCAGGTCATCAAGGTGATGACGGAGGTGAGCAACAGTGCCGGAACGCGCACCTCGGCGGTGCGCACGATCACAATCGAGGAACCCATCGACTGACGACGGCGGCGACGCGCGGTGATTTTGCCGCACAGGCTGTCTGAAAAGGACTCTTTTCAGGTGCTTCAGTCCGGGGGGATTTTGAAGTCGGCAGCTTGTGCGGCGACTGTGGCGTTTTGGTCTGTAAAAAAGGGCAAGTGGGAGGGCTGGCCTCAATACACGTAAGCGAACTCGTTGGAGTTCATGAGGACGAGGCAGACATCGGCCAGGGCGCGGGTGCGGGCGTCAACGTCGGAGGGCTGGAGATCGGGGATGAAGTCGGCGTAGGCGGGGAGGGATTCGCGGAAGCTGAATTTTTCGCCGGTGTTTTCCTCCACGGCGTCGCGGGTGATCTCCAGCGGGGGTCGGGTTTGGGTGAAGGAGAGGGATTTTTGTTTCTCCTGCATCTGCTGCCAATGGGATTCGCAGGCGCTGTGTTCCTCGGCGGTCGGGGGTCGGCCATAGGCGAGGTGGAAGAGGCGGGCGATGGGGGCTTGCGGTTGCTCTTTGAGGACGCGGTGGGCGAGGGCGAGGGCGCGGTCATAGCTGGCCTGGCCGTTGAAGAGGCTGAAGACCTGCGGGGTGACGGTGGAGACCTCGCGGGCCTCGCAGGAGAAGTCGGGGCCGGGCTCGTTGAAGACCTCCATGAAGGGGTCGCGGACGCCGCGAATTTTCAGGGCGTAAAGGCTGCGGCGGTGGCGCTGGCTGGGCAGCGGATTGGGCACCCAGGCGGCGGCAAAGGTGCCCATGACTTGGCGGGGCTGCATGGCGACTTCGAGATTGATTTCGGGCCGGTTGGGAATGCCGCCTAACAAGGGATTCAACTCGCCGGTGACGCTGAGCATGCTGTCGCGGAGCTCCTCGGCGGTGAGGCGGCGGGGTTTGAAGACGGCGTAGTGGGCCTCCAGGTCGTCGCGGCTGTAGGACGAACTTCCAAGTTCGTCAGGCGAGCTTTCGTGGGGGGCATTTGAACGAACTTGGAAGTTCGTTCTACGGTAGGCCTCGCTGGTCAAGATGAGGCGGTGCATGGCTTTGAAGGACCAGCCTTTCTCCACGAAGGTGGCGGCGAGCCAGTCGAGGAGTTCGGGGTGCGTGGGGGCCTTGCCGGTGCTGCCGAAGTTGTTGGGATTGCCCGCGATGGCCTGCCCGAAGTGCCAGAGCCAGATGCGGTTGACGATGCTGCGGGTGGTGAGGGGGTTGCGGGGATCGGCGATCCATTCGGCGAGGGCGCTACGGCGGCCTTCGACGGCTTCGGGGATCTCGGCGGGGAGTTGAGAGGTCTCAAAGAGGGCGGAGAGCGCGGCAGGTTTGACGGGGGTGGTGGGGGAGAAGGGATCGCCACCGCCCAGGATGGCGGTTTGCTCCAGCTCGCCCTGGGTCATGCGGTTTTCGGGCATACGCAGGGGCTGGTTGACGCTGGTGATCTGCGGGGTGCGGCCATTGTAAACGCTGAATGCAAAGGGCTCGTAGCGCTCCATCTCCCACTTGAGGCGCTCAAGGCCTTTGCGGGCGACGCGCTCGTTTCCGAAGTCGGCGGGGGTGAAGCCGACGAGCTTCGGGGGATACTGATCCTCCGGCAGGCCCTGCTTTTGCATGGCGGAGCGGGCGACTTCGAAGATACCGGTGAAACTGCGCGACTTGCCGCCCTTGGTCTTACCCCCCGAGGCGACGAAGGCCCGTGCGGAGGCGACGGCCTTGTCCCAGGCGGCGCGGTCCAGTTTCTTTTCGGCATACCACTTTTCGGCATTGACGAGCATTTGGTTATCCAAGGTGCGGAGAACTTCGAGATGGCCTGCGTGGCGGGTTTCCAAGTGCTTGCGTTCCTCGAAGCCGGACGTGTTTTCTTTTTCCAAGAAAGGCGCGGGCCGCTCGGCGAGCTGCGTGGTGCTGAAGCAGGCCTGCATGGCGTAATAATCGTGCGTGGGGATGGGGTCGAACTTGTGATCGTGACAGCGCGCGCATTGCAGGGAGTGCGCGAGGAAGGTCTCGCCAACGCTGTTGGTGACGTCGTCGAGGAAACGCTGGCGGGCGACCTTCGCCACCTCCATGCCGGTCAGCTCCCAGGGACCCATGCGCAGGAAGCCGGTGGCGATGAGGAGTTCGGAGTCCGAAGTGTTGTGGGCACTCTTGCCCGCATGGATCTCCGAATTGCGGGCAGGAGTGCCCGCATCACTTTCGGCTAGCTCATCGCCGGCGATCTGCTCGCGGATGAACTGGTCGTAGGGCTTGTCGTCGTTGAAGCTGCGCACCACGTAGTCGCGGTAACGCCAGGCGTTGCCGCGCTCGTAGTCATTGGCGAAGCCGCTACTGTCGGCGTAGCGGGCGACATCCAACCAGTGGCGGGCCATGCGCTCGCCGTAATGCGGGGAGTCTAACAAGCGATCAATCAAGCGCGCGTACGTCTCGGGGGCTCCCTGAGTGCGATTAAAATCGTCCACAAAGGCCTCGGCTTCCTCTGGCGTGGGCGGTAGGCCGGTGAGGTCAAAGGTGGCACGCCGGATGAAAGTGCGCGGGTCCGTGGCCGGAGCGGGTGCCATGCCTTTGGGCATCTTTTGGGCGATGAGAACATCGATCGGGTTGATGCCCGGAGCGGCTTTGACTTCCGGCTTTGTGACCGGCTGATAGGCCCACAGCGATTCCGGTTTGTAACGGCGGTTTGCCCAATCGGGGGACAGGGCACCTGTGGTCTTGACGATGACGCCATCCTCCGCGCTCCACTTGTCTGCGGAGGCCTTGGCGACTTCCATCCTGCGCGCTTCCTCGGGCCAGGGAGCCCCGGCGCTGATCCATTCTTTCAGCCAGGTCAGTTGCTCGGCGGTGAGTTTGTCATTCTCCTTCGGCGGCATGGCTTCCCAGTCCTCATGGGTGCGGGTGGCGGCGAGGTAGAGCGGGCTTTCCTCCGGCTTGCCAGGGATGAGGGAGGGCACCTCGCTGTCGCCACCTTTCACAGCGGCAGCCAGCGTGCGCATGTCCAGACCGCCTTTGATTTTAGCCTCGTCATTGCCATGACAAGCCAGGCACTTTTCCTGAAACAGCGGCCAAACGCGCCGAACAAACAGTGCTTCAGCATCCTCCGCCTGAAGCGAGGATACGGCAAACAGCGTCAGCAGGGCGGTTCGGAAAATCATGGCAGGAAAACGGTGTGGATGCGGTGACATTTCTATTCCCGATCAACGACGGAGGAGTGCCAAATCCGTATTTGATTTCACCCTTCGAAGAAAATGTCAGGGGCGTTGCTTGAGATGCCGCGTGAAGAAGGCATCGCAGGCCCCAACGCAGAGATCGAAGGATTTCTGGCGACCTAGAAAGGCATGAGGTGCCTGGGGAATGACGGTGATGCTGGTGGGAATGTCGAGTTTTTCCAGGTCGGCGCGGGTTGCATCGGCATGGGTGCTGGGGTCATCGAGTTCACCGGTCATGAAGGCGAGCGGCGGATCTTTTTTGTCGAGATGATGACGCGGGGAGGCGAGGGCATAGGTCTGCGGAATCTTCGCCTGGGAATCGCCGAGGAAGGTGCAGTAGAAGGGATCATCCGGCCTGCCGCTAAGCTCTCCGATACGGGCGCTTTCGAGATCACTCTGGGCCCCCATCGCCACACAGGCCTGGACGGCGCTGGAGTGGTCAGTGTGGCCGCCCTCGCCTTCGAGTTCCTTGATGCCTCCGCTTGTCGCCAGCAGGGCCGCGAGATGTCCACCGGCGGAGAGGCCTGCGGCGCCGATGGCATCGCTTTGGATACCAAACTTCGCAGCGTTTGCCCGGAGAAAGCGCACGGCCGCCTTGCAGTCCTGGATGGCCGCCGGGAATTTGGCTTCGCCACTGAGACGATAGCTGATGGTGGCTGTGACATAGCCCTTGGCAGCGAGGGCTTGTGCGAGGTTCGTCATCGAGGAGCGCTCGCCTTTGTACCAGCCGCCGCCGTGGACGCAGACGATGGCGGGAAGCGGTTCCGTGGCCGTCTTGGGCTTGAACAGATCGAGCTGCATCTCACGCTCACCGTATCGGGCATACACCAGACCTGGATAGGCTTCGAGGGAAGCTGTCAGATCAGATGCAATCTTGGTTAGGTCGGGTTTAGTGTTCGGCTGTTGGGCAGGTGCCTGGACAGCAAGGATGAGAGGGAGCAAAAGCAAACGGTGAAAAGAAAACATGATGAGAAGGTGATAACGATGATGCGAGTCGTGACTTTCGAGGCAACAAAGCGGCTGATTCATTCGACCTGGCCGGCCTTAACCAAGGCCTTTACTTCTTCGGTGCTGAGGACGGCGCTGTAGATTGCAAATTCATCAATCGCGCCGTTGAGGTTACGGATTGGAAATTGATGGCCTTCAGTGGGCAGGCCCCAGTTGCCGATTTCACAGGGACCGAAAAAGATGTCTCGACCGGGCTGATGCAGGCCGGAGATTTCCCGGCTGACTTCCTGGCCGTCGAAGTATTGGATGACCTCGCCGCTTTGGTTGTCGTAGGTCACGGCGAGGTGGTGCCAGCGGCCCAGGCTGTCGGAGGTGAAGACGGGTTGGGAGAAATACATCTGGTTATGCTTTCCGCCCTTGGGCACGTCGGCGGGGCGATACTTGATCGAGAACATCAGGCTGCCGTCTTCGTGGATCTGCCAGTGGGGCTCGCCGTTGTCGTATCCGTCGGTCAGCAGCAGCGAGTTGTATTTTTTGTCCACGCTGTCCACCTTCACCCAGCAGGCAAGCGTGAGTGCGGCGTAGGTGCCGTCGAGATTCATGCGCACGCGGTCGCCAGGGCGTTTGAATTCCAGGGCTTCCTTTTCCGGCCAGCGACCCTGGGTCCATTGGGCACCGACGGCTCCACCGTGGCGTTGCTTTTGGAGAGGCTCGGCAAAGTTGTTGATCATGCGATCCCAGCGGTCGTCGGGCCAGTGTTTGAAGGTGTAGTAGGCGATGAGCCGCGGGTCTTTGCGCATCTCCTGCGACCACGAGTGCCACTGGTTGAAACGTTGCTCCTGGCGCTGTTTGATGAGGCCTTGAAGCTCGTTGATGCGCAGAAAATCGGACGCAGTGGTGCCCAAGGTCATGCCTTCGGTTAGGCTGGCAGGAGCTTGGTCCGTGTGGGCGATGACTTCGCCCTCAAAGACATGCACGGCGCTGCGGCTGTCCTTCACATTGAGCGCGAATTCGGTGCCAAGGTCCTCCAGTTTCATGCCTGGGGCATGCATGAGGAAGCCTTTGGCCGCGGGTGGCACATGGACCCTTAGGCGACCGCTGACACAACGGGCCTCCCAGGCGGAGATGATCTCGATCTCGGCGGCACCTTCGATCAATGCGGTCGCGCCACTGAAGAACTCGATCTGCGCGAGGCCGTGGGTGAGCTTGAGGGTGCCGGGCGTCAGCGTATCGCCACTGCGCAGTGTGCTCAGGGCAAACTCGGCATCCATCGTCTGGCTTAGCATGGCCACGCCGCTCGAGGTGGCTTCGGTGTCCGGGGTTTCGTTGGGCCAGATGACGAAAGCCAAGGCAATGGAGGCGGCGATGGCGGCAGGCGGGATGAATCTTTTCCATCGCAGGGAAGGAGTGACCGCAGGGCTTTTATCTTGGAGGCGTCCCGTCGCGATTTGAGGCTGCTGGAGGAGGCGGGCGTGTTGGTCTGCGAGTTCGAGGTAAAGACGACGTGCCTGCCAGTCCTCCCGCAGGAGTGCTTCGAGCTGCTGATGCTGCTCCGGCGTGATTTCACCATCGAGCTTGGCGTAAATGAGGGACTGGAGATTCATGCCAGGCCCTCCGCTTTGAGCTGAAGGGTCACGCACTCATGCAGCCGCTGACGGAGCATCTCCAGATTGCGAAAAAGGGTGCGGCGACTGAGTGCGAAACGCTGCATCATTTCCTCGGCGCTTTGGCGCAGGGCGTAACGGCTGGTGATGAGTTCCTTGTCCTTGGGCGTGAGCCTGCCCAGGCATGCATCGAGCAGGCGCAGTCGTTCGTCGAGCAGCGGCTCGATGTGGCTGCGTTCATGGGCGATGAGGTCCATCACATCCTCACTGAACAGCAGCGGCGAGCGGGCATTTTTTTCGCGATGCTTCTGCACCTGCAAATACGCAAAGCGATAGGCCCAGGGGAGGAAGGGCCGTTTGGCATCATACTGGTCGAACTTCCGGAACAGGGCCAGACTCGTCTCCTGCATGGCATCCCGCGCATCCGCCTCATTGGCCAAGAGGGAGTAGACGTAACGGAAGAGCTGGTCCTGGTGCTGGGTCAGCAGCAGGATCAGGGCTTCCGTCGAATGGGGGTTGGCTTCCATGGTGTCATTTTAATCCCAGGAAGGACCGAAAACGTGCCAGATAAATCTTCATGTTTGCCCGCCAGGGGCTTTCTTCGGTCACTAAAATCTGAAAGAGGTTGTGATAACGGTCGGTCCAGAGCGGCACCTCCAGCTTGGGCTCGTCCTCGGGGACATCGGCGGGATTGTCGGCCAGAAAGGCGTCATTCTGGGTGACGAGGACATAGTCGGTGTCGTCGTCATCTCCCATCTGGTCGGTGATGACGCGGGTGGTGCGCCAGCCCATGGCGGCGGCTTGTTTTTCCACCACGGGGGTGAGGATGAGGTAGGTGTTGGTCACATGCACCACGATGATACCATCCGGTTTCATGTGGCGGTGGTAGATTTGAAAGGCCTCCCGGGTGAGCAGGTGCATCGGGATGGCATCACCGCTGAAGGCGTCGAGCAGCAGGACATCGAACTGCTGATCGGGCTCGCGTTCCAGCACCAGGCGGGCGTCTCCAATGAGGGTTTCCACAGTGGCTCCACGCTTTTCGGCATCGGCGAGGTAGGTGAAGTGTTTGCGCGCCAGACGGACCACATCGGGATTGATTTCATAAAAGCGGAAGGCGTGGCCCGCCTGAGCATAGCAACCAACGGTGCCTGCACCCAGCCCGACGACACCGACCCTGGCGTCTTTTTGATCCGCAAGCCGCTCCAGCGCTTTGCCGATGCCTGTGTGCCTGCCGTAGTAGGTCACCGGTTCCTCACGATACTGGGCACCGAGATTTTGCATCCCGTGAACGATGCCCCCGTGGGTCAGCGTGCGGTATTCGTTCTCCAGTCCGGTGTCGTAGTCCTCATCCACATAAACCGTGCCGTAAAAATTACGCACGCGCTCCAGGCGGTCTTCGACACGCGTCGTCTTGGTCAGGAGGAAAAAGATAGACGGCAGCAGCAGGCCCAATGTGGCGGCTTCGGTCAGCAGGTGGAGCGCGGAACGGCCACGGCTTTTGGCAAAGCGGATGAGCAGAAACACGAGGTAAGCCAGCAGCAGCACCGCCGCCAGCCACCACAGCGCCTCCGGCCCGGACGACAGCGGTCCGTCCATCCAGGAAACCTCAAAAGCAGAGGTTTTCAGATGCTTGTAAACCAGGGCTGTGAAATGCAGAAACCAACTGCCTGCCTGATAGAGGTGGGCGACCAAGCGGTCCGTCGCAAGAATCATCAAACCGATGACGGCGGTGAGGATGAGCAGCCAGGGAAAGGACAAGCGCCAAAAGGCTCGGATCAACGCCAGACCTGCCGCCGCAAAGCACAGGATCAGCCCCAGAGGCCACTCCATGAAAGTGACGAACACCCGTGGAGCCACTAGGCTCACCAACATGCCGCCAATCGCACCACCAGCGGACATCATGAGATAAAACTCCGTCAGCCGTGACGGGGCCGGTTTCAGCCGGGCCAGTTCCCCGTGGCAGATCATGCAGCCCAGAAACATGGCCCCGAAGCACCAGGCGATCTCGGCGGGATAGTCCGGCATCAGATCCACATCACCCCCTAGATGTTTTTCCCCTGCCGTGATGAAGATGACCGCGAGCGCCAGCAGGGCCCAGAGCCAGCGCACATACCAGCGTTCATGCTCAAAGCAGATGATGAAGGTCAGCAGATACAGACTCAGCGGCACCACCCACATGAAGGGAACCACGGCCACGTCCTGGCAGACATGATTGGTGGTGGCGATCAGCATCACGCTGGCCAGGGCAGGGAGGGCGACCCAGAGGACGCGATGCCACCATTTGGGAGCGATTTCGACGGAGGCTGAAGCCGTCGTTTGATCTGCGGCATCGTCTTTCCCGCCGGCTCTCCAGGCCATGGCGCTGGAAAGCAGGGCAAAGATGACAAAGGCACCTGACCATAGCCAGGTCTGCGCTGTGACCTCCATGCGTGGTTCGAAAAAGAATGGGTAGCTCAGCAGGGCAGCGAGGGAACCGATGTTCGACAGCGCATAAAGCCGCCACGGCGTCCTGCCCGGAACGGCGCGGGTGAACCAGACCTGCGCCAGAGGGCTGGTGCTGGAGAGGATGAAATACGGCAGCCCCACTGTGCCCAGCAGGAGCAGCAAGATGCGTCCGGCGGGATCTTCGTCGCCCGCTGGCTTCCAGGCATCTCCGGGGGCGATGGGCAGAAAGAGGAGCGCCGCCAGCATCAGGCCGCTGTGGATGATCGCCTGCGTTCGTGGTCGTAGCCGGGTCAGGGCGTGGGCATAGGCGTAACCGGCAAAAAGCACGATTTGGAAAAAGACCATGCAGGTGGTCCACACCCCCGGGCTGCCGCCGAACCAGGGCAGGATGTATTTGCTTATCACGGGCTGCACCTGGAAGAGCAGAAAGGCGCTGAGAAGGCTGAGAGTCCCGAGCAAAAAAGCAGCAGGCAGGCGGGAAGGGGTAGCTGGGGACATTCAGGTGGGTGCTTTCGCTTTCGGAAATGGGCTGGAAGGAACCGGCAAACTGGCGAAAGGTCGCAACGTTCCTGACAGCCAACTCTAACAAATCACTTCCAGAGCCGTTTCAAAAGACGCAAAGTGAACACATGTCCGTCCAGCCCCATCAAGATGAAGCTTCCCTCCTCGTCAGGCGGGCGCTTGATCAGTATGAGGCAAATCTCATTGCCTACACGGCGGGCATCCTCAATGGAGACTTCGAGCGGGCGCGGGATGTGGTTCAGGACTCGCTGCTCAAACTTTATCTCACCGACCCTGAAAAGGTCCGCGACAGCCTCAAAGCTTGGCTTTTCACCGTCTGCCGGAACCGCGCCCTGGACATCCTGCGCAAGGATCACCGCCTGGATATTGGCAACGAAGATGCTCTGGCAGGAGCAGTCTCCTTTGACCCTGATCCTTCTGAAAACGCCGACTCCCATGAGTTGCATGCCCGCATCTGGGAACTCGTGGACAAGCTTCGCCCGAACCAGCGCGAGGTCATCCGTCTCAAATTCATGCATGACTGCTCCTACCAGCAGATTGCCGACGTCACCGGACTCACCGTCGGTAACGTGGGCTTCATCATGCATGTGGCCATCAAGAAACTGCGCGAGTTGATGAACCGCGAACTGGCCACCCGTTCCAACTGACTTTTTATGAAACCGCCCCCCCACGAAAACCCTGACCTCACGGCCTACGCCCTGGGCGAGCTGCATGCGCGTCAGGCCCGAGATATTCATGCCTTGCTGTCCGCCTGCCCGGTGGCAGCGCATGAGTTGGAGCAGGTCGAGGCCGTGACAGATGCCCTGCGTCAGGGTGCCCCCATCCCGCAGGAACGCCTGCGGCCTGAGCAGGGCCATGCCGTGCTTTATCCCGCGAACCTGCCCCGCCGCATGGGGCCGATGATGCCCAGGCCGATCCGGCGTCGGCCCTCCGTCTTTTGGCCAATTGTGGCGGGTGTCTTAAAAGCGGCCGCTGTGATCGCCCTGACCGGGGCTGCATATTGGGCGGGGCGTCATACAAATTTTGGGGACGCTACTGCCAAGGCTATCGCCACAAACACATCACCCGAAGAGATCGCAGTCCCTGAACCGGTAACCGTGGAGAAAACGGTTGTCGTGACGGCTCCCGTTCAACAGCCGAAGGTAGAGAGTCTCAAAACCGAAACTGAAAAGACACCCGTCGTCGTGGTGGTGGATGCCCCGCAGCCAAAGCCAACTCCGGTGCCTGCCGTTGTTGAGAAAACGCCACTGGTGGTGACTAAACCTGCCCCGGTTATGGCTATCGCCGCCCGGCCTTTGCCCTTGACTACACCTGGGAAGCATCTGGATTTTGTGAATGCGAGCCGTCAGCCTGTGGATCAGTTTGCGCTGATTCCATCTCAGATCCGCCCGCTTCCTGCCAAGGTGAACAAGCGGCAGTTGCTCGCCGCTCCGGCCCCATTGCAACGGCCTGCACCTGAAGCCAAGGAAACGACCAAGCTGCGCACTCCTGACCTCTTCATTCATTCCTGGAAGGCAGACATTGCCTCCAGCCCCTGGAATGAGGGTTATCGGCTGTTGCGTCTGACCATCCAGCTTCCTGCAGATCAACCGGCGGCCACGACCCCGGCGGCCTACCCGCTCAGAGTTGCTTTTGATCCTAACAATGTGCGCGAATACAGACAGCTCTGTGAACGGCATCAACTGGCGGCAGAGCTGCGTCATGCAGGCACGCATGTGATCTGGTATGAATTTCTCCCCAATGGTAACACGGATGCGGACAAAATCGTCGCGACAATGACTTTGGATAAGGGACGGTTCACGACTCAGACTGTGGGTCCGTTTGACAGCTCTAAGCTGAATATCCAAGACCGCGGACAGTCGTGGACGAATGCTCGCGAAGACTTTGTTTTCGACAGTGCCGTGGTCGGTTTTGGTTTGCTCATGCGTGGGCTTCCGAACACGCCCAAGCTGGACCATAACTTGGTGTTGAGCCTCGCTGAAAAATCCAAAGGAGCTGATCTCAATGGGGAGCGTGCGCGCTTTATCGAGTTGGTGAATGAAGCGGCTCAGGCGGCCGGTCTTTGAGAAAGGACGGGCGGATAGTTAGGGGCTAATCTTTGAGTTTGCGAGGACGATCCGTATAGAAAGTCATTTGCAGACTCAGGTTCTCTTTGGCCCCTACTGGCACCGCTACCAAAGGAAGCGGCACTTTAAACTCAAACTCGGGGTTCGGCAGAAACTCACGATCAAAGGCCAACATAGGACCGCGGAACAGAAGCTCCGGCCACTCACGGTAAGATCCTGTGAAGGCCTCATGCAAATGATCCACCCGGGTGCTGACGGGCGTCATGATGAACCCTGCCACCTGAGTGTCTTTGGCGACAGCCTTTGATTTCATGAGCTCGTAGTCGTCGCGTTTGACAGGTATCCAGGCACAGGGGCTGTCTGCATACCAGGCCACAAACCAGGGCGCATCTGAGAAAAGCATTTCGTTAGGCTCGATCAATCTGTTCACCAAGGCGACTCTGTCCGGGACATACGGAGGCCAATGGGGATAGACACGGTTTCTCAAGGTCAGCCCCATCTTGATCTGTGCGGGCAGGAGATTGAGCAAAGGTAGAGCACTCACCCCGATGGCGACAATGGCATATCCTCGCCGAGCCCACAGGCCATTGCCCTGAGGCTGTAACCTGGCCCAGAGAACCGCCAGCATCGCGGAGCCATAGATCGTCAATGCGGGAACGAGCAGGATGTAAAATTGATTGTCGTCCATCCTTCGATCAGGAAGCCCTATAAAGCCCATGCCAAAAGCCACGGCCAGAAAGAACATACCCAAGCTCAAGCGCAAAGCCGCTGTCTCAGGTCGGCGGAAGCGATGAAGTAGGGCAACCCCGAAGAATAACGCAGGCAGCACATATCCGAGGTGAGCATAAAGATCTCCCAACTGCGTCTGCCAGTTTTGCAGCAGCTTGCGCAAAAAATCCCCGACGGCAACAGGGGGCATATTCAGCGAATATTGACGCTGAAGCATGGTGGTATCCATGGAAAGTAGGTGGGTCTGAAACAGGGTCTTCGCACCACCAAGGGGGTCACCACACCGCTGCTGCATCCACCAGCCCCAAGCACCTAAAACCAGCAGTGAGACGACAGTGATGACAATAGCTCCTGATCTTTTCCTTGGAATACCCACCAAAGCGCCAAGGATCAACCCAATAACAAGCCAGACAGCCAACCCATGAGTGAGCAGCATCAGTCCGGCGATGATCCCCAAGGCCAAAAAAATGAGGCCGACTCCCCGATCTTGCTGCGCAGCGGAAGCTGCGGCGACCAGCAGACGAAAGGCCAAGGCCGTGAGTGGCAACAGCAGTGCGACGGGGCTGCCGCTCAACGCAAGTTCCCAGAGCGGCTCGCAGACCAGGAGAGTCAGCACCGTCACCGCAGCTACCGTTTCATCAAAAAGCTTCCGGGCCGCACCATGCGTCCAAAGGAGAGTCAGCAGCAGTCCGGTGACGCCAAAGCAGGCGATGACTCGGTCTAGCAGGTAAATCGATCCGTTTTTACCCGGTTCATAGGCATAATGTCGGTGCAATGTCTTAAAGGCAGGTGCCCATAGCAATGCTTGCAGCGGCAGCTGGGTCACATCCGGCATGGCCAAAGGCGAGGGGTCTTTGCCTGCCTTATTCAGCAAGGCCCAGGCATAAGGGCGTATCACTTTTGTCTGGAAAAGATTTCCACGCGCCATTTCGCGGGCCATTTGCGCCTGCTCCATGCCATCCGCACTGCTCAGCCCACGAAAAGTGATGAACACATGCACCAAGGCCATACCAATCGCGATCCCGTAAAAGGCGAACCGGAGCAGCGGGTTGCTGGCAGTGTTCGGCGGTTGGTGCGACATGACAGAATGAAGTGAGGCAATGAGTGTCTTGTTTTAGCTTGGTTTGCAATCACACCCCGCAAATAAAAATCCCTGGTCCACCGAGGGCAGACCAGGGAATGAGGTGCGAGATCCCAAAGATCAATTGTAAGACGACTCCACACGCTTGGCGACATCGCGGTAACCATAGTCCGTGTTGTAGATCTCTTTGAGAGCTTCCAGGTATTGATCCTTTTTGCCCATCTTCTCGCTGACCAGGGCCAGTTCGTAGAGGATCTCTTTTTTCGTGTTGTCCATGATGGCCAGTTCCTTGGAGGCTTCCATAAACGCGCTCTGGGCCAAGTCGTTCATATTCTTCCTCTCAAAACAACGGCCCAGGAGCAGGATCGCCTTGATGCGGATGTTGGGGTTACCTTTGGCCTGCTGGAGTTCCGGGATTGCCTCGGTGAACATGCCCGCATTGAAATAGGCCTGTCCCAAGTCATAACGCAGGGCTTTGTCTGTTGGGTTGCGTTCCACACGGAGCTTGCAGTCATTGATCATGACCGAGGCACGCTGCCTGCGGATTTCGGCCAGTTGGGCGCGTTTTTCTTCCGCATCCGGGGCGTCTGGATTGACGGCGAGATCTGTTTCCATCTGCTGGATCTGCATGTCCTGCGCTTTGTCACGGATGATTTCCGTGCGGCGTTGAAGGGCGACATCACCGGGATTCAGCGTCAGCGCATATTCATAGAACATCAGCGCGTTGTCTGTCTGCTCCAGCTCTTCATAAAGCTGAGCCATGCTCTTGACGTAGTTGATGTTCGTCTGGTCCTGATTGTAGAGGCCGATGAAGTGAGCCAACAGGCCTTCCGTCTGTTCCTGGGTGCGGCCCTGCTTGTTGAGCATTTCCAGGAGGTTCGCCTCTTCGTTGTCCTTCTTGGCGCTGTTGATATTGTCCGCTCCCCATCCCTGGGTCTTGATGGAATTGCGTGCAGCCGCGTCTTTTTCACCTTTGGCGGCATTGAGATCGCGCGGGTCGATCTTGAGAATCTCGGCATAGACGGTGCTGGCGCGGCCGGGCTCGTCATGAGTCATGTAATGCTCCGCGAGGGTGTGCATCACCTTTGTGTTGGTCGGCTGTCCTTTGCAGATGGTTTCCAGGGCAAAGGAGGCAAGGTCAGGAAACTGCAGTTTGATGGCCAGATCGTAGAGCTGCTGATTGGCGGCGACGTTGTAAGGGTCTTTTTGGAAGACGTTTTCCTCCAGATCGGCAATGATTTCCCACGGGTCTTTCTTGGAACTGCCTTTGAAGAAGCCGCCGCCAAAGCTGAATTTCCGTCCTCCACCTGCGGCTTCACCTTCCGCGAGTCGCAACCATTTCCGCCCGTCCAAAAAGCCGGGAACGTCTTTGACGATGGGTAACAGGAGGCTGATGGCGTAATCCCAATTCTTCTGCTCAATGGACAGTTGGCCTCTTTTCCACAGATTTTGATGCTTTGGCTGCAGTTCGGTCTCGGTGACGATCATGGTGCTTATTTGCGTATCGGGGGGTTAGCTGGAGTCTCTTTGGCGGCTTGGTCACCCTTGCCGGTGACCAGGGTGGTCAGTGTCTGCCATTCCTCACGCACTCCCTGGCTAAAGCCAGTCATGCTGAACCCGTGCTCAAAGAGCACCATCCAGCAGAAGGTGGCGGCCAAAAAAGCGAGGAGCCAGAGGAATTTGGAAAGCAGACGCATGTCCGTGAAAAATTGAGATTACAAATAAACTGCCCCAGGCGTCCAGCACGGAGTTTTTGTTTTAAAAAGGTGAGCTTGCAGGTCGGGGCCTGTCTGGGGCAGCATGAGTTCATGACATCTCTCCATCACCTGCGCGCCGGAATCATCGGCACCGGTTTCATCGGCCCTGTGCATATTGAGGCTCTCAAACGCCTCGGAATCCAGGTTACGGCGATTTGCGCTTCCTCGAAAAGTGCCCGAAAAACGGCCGAACTTTGGGGAATTGAGGAGGTCTATGGAGATTATGACCATGAGGCGATGTATGCCAGCCCCAACGTGGACGTTGTCCACATCACTTCTCCAAACAAGGCCCATGTCGAGCAATGTCTGGGGGCTTTGGACATGGGAAAGCATGTCATTTGTGAAAAACCCCTCGGAATGACCACCCAGGAGACAGCTCAGGTGGTCGCCGCAGTGAAAAAGGGCGGTAAAGCCGGTCCCGTCTTTGCCGTGAATTATATGTGCCGCTTTTTCCCCGCCGTGCTCCAGATGCGTGCGCTAGTGGAGCGCGGGGATTTGGGTGAGATCATCCATGTCCAGGGTCACTTTTTTCAAGATTGGCTGCTGCACCAGACCGACTACAACTGGCGCGTGCTGGCCAGTGAAGGGGGGAAACTGCGTGCGGCTGGGGATATCGGCACGCACTGGATCGATGCTGTCAGTTTTATCCTGGGAGCCAAGGCACAGAGTGTCTTTGCTCACATCGAGACTTTTCATAAAACCCGCCTGCGTCCGAAAGGGGAGGTGCAGACCTTTGCCAAAGTGGACCCGAAAACCATGGTCCCTTATAAAGTGGACACGGAGGACTTTGGCAGCGTGCTGCTGAAATTTGGCAAATCCAAGCACGGTCATGCCAACGGCGTCCATGCCAATGCCAGCATCTCCCAAGTGGCCGCCGGATGGAAGTGCAGCCTGGCCCTGGGCATTTATGGCACGAAAGGCAGCGTGCAATGGGACCTCCAACAACCGAATGAGATCACCCTTGGACGTCGCGATGAGCCTAACCAAATATTACAACGTGGCACACCAGGATTCATGGCGGATGTGGCCAACTTTACCGATTACCCCGGCGGCCATGCGGAAGGCTTCAGCGATGCGCACAAGATGCACTACCGCGCGGTGTATGAGCACATTGCCAGCGGTAAAAAGACACCGGTCCTTTTTGCCACGGCGGAGGATGGTCATCATGAGGTGAAGCTGTGCGAGGCTATTTTACAAAGCAGCAAAGCCAAGACCTGGGTGACGGTTTGAATTTCTTTTCTCTCATGAAACTCGGCTTTGTTTTTGTGATCCTGCCCGAACTATTGCTCAGCGATGTTGTTTCCTTTTCCGAGCAGGAAGGCTTTAGCATGTCCAGCCCAAGGATATGAAGCTGGATCAAAAGCGCTCAATGAAGCCGGTTGTTTTGACTTCATTGAGCTAGCAACGGCCCCGCATTAGCTCAGCAGCCTTTGAAGGCAGGAGTGCTAAGGCACTTCGGAGGTCATGAGGGCAGTCGTTTTATCGCTGAAGGTGGCAATCCACACCACCATAGCGTTATCATTCAAACTGCGTGTGACTCCCAGATTCCCCACTGAACTGCGGAGCAGTTGGAATGAGGTCAATCGTTTGCCGTTGATCAGATCACCTTCACGGAAAAGCAGGCGCGGGCTGCCGAAAAAGTCGCAGGCCCAGATGCCCGTGTCATTGCTGGAACTGACACTGCCTTTGCCCACGACGAGAGAGGCAGCAAAGACCGGGCCACGGCCCCCACCTGCGATGGCGAGATTGGTAAAGGCTTTCCATTGTGAGCCGGGGACATCGGGGGCCTCTCCGCCGCCCTGAACCAGGATTTGAAGCGGCTCAAGCGCGGGCTTCCACCAGAGTGATGTTGCAGTGAGCCCCTTTGCGGTACCACCTTTTAATGTCGCCAAGAAAGCTACGCCATTGTCGGCCGAGAGCACTGGGTCGCCGAGCATGCCGAAGTTGGAACCAAGGATTCCTGAAGCCAGACCAATACGAGCGAGCGGGGCATAGCTGCCGTCTGGATTGCTCAGGAAAATACCTCGTGCATCTGTCTTGGATACGCCACCCGCACCAGCTTTCAAAGTGGCGAGGAACGTGCTGGAGTCATCATCATTGGCCGCCGGGAAGCCGTAGGACGCAAAGCTGGCATCTGCAAGGGTGGGCCCGCCATCGGTGCCGAGAGCTCCTGCTGCGGAGAAAACGGTGGTCACCCCACCAGCCTCCGCTGAAACAACGGCCTGGGTCTTATCCGTGAAAGTGACCAGGGCCAGCACGGCACCACCAGTGCCAGAGGGTTTGGTGATCCAGCCACGGCCCTGCCCGCCAGAGAGCGCTCCAGGGGCAAAGCTGACGACGGTGGACACGATCTTACCGCCAATGACCTGACCCTCGCGCAGGGCCTGCACCAGGGGATTGCTGCCATTTTTGATCCACAGACCTACGTCGGTAGCTGCTGATGCTTTCAAGAGTCCCGTACCGCCTGAGACTTTAGCAAAGATGCCGATGACTCGATCATGAACATCGACTGCCATGAAGTCTTTGAAAACGGGGCCGCCCGTTGGTGTTTGGCCATTGGCGTCGGGGATGGCTTCTCCAATAGAAGCTACAATGCTGAGAGGAGATTTTGGCTGGGAAGCGAAGGCCATCACGACCACTTTGGCAGGCGGCTTCGGTGTGCCGCCAGAAAGACTGGCGATGCTGACTAATTGGCCACCGTCGATCACCGGATCAGTGAAGGCAGTGTACTTCGAGCCGCCAGCGATGGGGGACAATCCACCGACGATAGCCAGACAGCTGTTGTTGAGGAACAGGCCCGTTCCTGAAAGCTTGGGCGTCACGTTTGCCCATTGGGCCAAATAGGTGATGTTTCCAGCGTCATCAATGGCGGGCAGGCTGAAACTGGTGATTGTCGCACCGGCGGGCAACAAGCCACCGGCACCTGGTGCAGGGCCCTTGCTCGCCAGTAGAAGGGTGGTGAAGGCGGAAGAAGGCCTAATGGTGATGTTATCAACGATACCCGAAGAGAATGAGTTAAGAGCATCTTGGTAGTTGACAACGACGAAGTAAGACCCTGGCCCCATGCCAGCTGTTAAGGTGTCCAGCGTGATCGTATGGATACCCGACGTCACAATCTCAGAAAGGGGAAACGTGTAAGTCGTGAACGGAGAGGTCTTCATCTGGAAGCGCACTTCGACCGATCCGACCTTGGGCGGTTCCGGCAGCTTAAAGGTGAGGTTGGCGACGGGTGGAATGGAGCTGTTTGCCTGAGGCGTGATCCAAGTGGGGGCTTGGGCAAAGGTATCTACTGAGTTCCCACTGAGTCGAAGGATAATGTTGGACCTGTCTGAGTCGTTGCTTGGGATGGACAGTGTGGCCGTCTTTAACCCGGCAGTTTGAGGCCAAAAGGTGATCTTAAATTGGGTTGAAGCCCCAGGCGCGAGAGTAGAGATGGAATACTCTTCAAGGAAGAACGAATCCGCGCCGGCCCCCTGAATCGTGATGGCTGGCGCACCATTCAGCAGCAGCGGCGCGGTGCCTCGGTTGCGAATCGAAAACATGATGGGTATCTCGTAGCCTACTTCAACATCCAACCCCAAGTTGAAAGCCACGGCGTCTCCGCTGACGAACTCCGGGCCAAAGTTGTCGTCGCTAAAGATCTCTCGGACGGAGATGAGAGGTGCTGGGGTGCTGACTTCAAAGGCACCAATGTCACTGCCATCACCGCCCGTAGCGCTCGTGATGGTGCTGATATCGAACGGGCGGCCACGACCACGCTGATCCGTCGTGACGCCACCTGCGACCTTGCCTTTATCAATGGCGGGACTGCCCGTCAAAAGCGCGACGGTTCGGGTTGGGCCGCCGTTCAACTGGAGTCCAGTTGGATCAAGCAACGCATTGGCCACGTTCAACTGATTGCCGGTGGTTGTCCCGGTCAATGTCATGTTCGGGGCGGCGCCGATGAGGTTGTAGCCCAGACTGGTGACGGCTCCCTTGATCTGGTTGGCCGCTCCTCCGGCTGCGAGTGTATTGCTCGCCACCAGGGTATTGCCCATCGAAAAGGTACCGCCCACGATTTCGATTGCGTTGGCGCCGATGTTAGCGGCGACCGTGCAGTTCTCGAGCAGTATCGTGCCCGCGATAAGATAAAGCGCGCTGGCCGTGCTGTTAGAGCCGACATCATTGTTGGCGACGGTGCAGTTGCGGAGAGTCACCGTGCCGCCGTTGTTGATCATCGGTAAACTGCTAAAAAACAGCCCATCGCCGAAGGTGCAGCCAGTTGCGGTTAAAACGGTGGTGCCTGAGACATCTAGGAATGGGGCGCCCATCTGCCCACGGAAGGTCAGCCTGGAAAGCGCCACGGTGCCGCCGCTGATGGACAGCGTCATGCTTGTGAGTGAGACTCCAGCCGCTGGGCCGATGATTTCCACATCACTCGTGATCGAAATGGGAGAGAAAGGAATGGCGGTGGATTGGGGCGTTGCAAAAACGGTGGGGTCAAAGGTCACCGGGGTGGTCAGCCCATCCGTTTGCGCCAGCGCCACCGCCTCCCGCAGCGAGGTCACGCCATCGATGTTAGAAAGATCATCGGCGAGGGTGTTGACGACCAGGGAGGGAGCCTCGTTCACGACGAGAGTAAAACTCACCACCTCACTGTCTTCCTTGCCATCATTGGCCTTGAACTGATAAGTGCCAGCGCCTACCACGGTGGTGGTTCCGGTGATCGTGCCATCATTGTTCAGCGTGAGCCCCGCAGGCAGCGCCGTGCCCACGATGGTGAGGGTGAGGGCATCAAAATCGTCGTCAGAAGCAAAGACGGAGACACCGCTCAACTCCTGCCCTGCAGTCACCGTGAAAAAGTTGCCGCCGAAAGCAAACGGTTGGCTGTTCGGCAAGGTCTGCGACTCAAACGCTCCGATGTCGGTGCCATCCCCACCCACGGCATTGGGGAATTCCACGTCTGACAGATTCACCGTCCGTGCGAGGCCCCGCTGATCCACCGTCGCCCCCCCCAGCGCACTTCCCTTGTCCACCGCAGGACTGCCCGGAAGCAAGCGAAGAGAGCCGACGGCAAAACCATTGGGTGCTGGAGAAAAAGGAAGCTTAGGGTCGAGCGGGATGTCGCTGGTGCCTGTCAGTTCGGTGCCACCGGTGAAGCCCGTGACTCCGTCCGGCAGGGCCCCAATCAAATTGTAACCCAGCGATGAAAAAGACCCGGAAACGTCGTTTTGGATCTGATTGAACCCGACTTGATTTTTGGCTACCAACGTATTGCCGATTGTCGCGGTGCCAGCAGCAAACACACCGCTCGCTACAGCTACGCCCGCTGGCCCTGGGGAAGAGCCTGATGAACCCCCGCTTCCAGCCCGGCTTAATCCATTCGCCACCGTACAGTGAAGCAGGCTCACCGCGGACTCCGCATAAATGGCAGCACCTTCCGCATTACCACCTGCGCCCCCGGGATTGATGCCTGACACCGAACCTCCCTCGGGCGGAGTGTAGCGAAACTGGCCACCAGCACCGCCATTGCCACCAAAGGTTCTTTGGCCGGAGAAGGTGGACCGCGTGATGCTGCTCGTGCCCGCCGCGACATAGATGGCCCCGCCCCGCCCCGCGCCTGCGGCACCACCACCGCCACCATAGGAAAACTCGAAACCTTCGGTATTGCTCGCGCCCCTGCCGCCACTGCCACCCGTCGCATCATTGCCCGTGAACAAGCAGCCCGTCACCGTCAAGCTTGTGCCGTTGCTGAAGATCGCACCGCCGCGGGCCGCACCAGCAGGTTGCCCCCCCTGGTTGGTAAACTGGGCACCGCTACCCCCATCCCCACCTCTGGCCTTACATGCCTCAAACACGCAGTTGGTGACCGTCAGGTTACCCGAATTGAAGATGGCTCCGCCTTCACCTGGACCGCCCGCGGTTGGCAGCGTGCTAAAACTTCCATTGGCTCCCGAGGGCCCAACCACACGAGCATTGGCGAACTTGATGCCCGAGAAGACCACGGTGCGCCCTGTTGAAATCGCGAACCCAGGACTGAACCCTTCAAAGTCGATCGTGACCTGATCCGCTCCCGGGCCGGTCATCGTGAGATCGTAGTTGATCGTCTGCCGATTGAAAGAAGTCAGCGTGAAGGTCGCGGGGAGGATGGCCGGATCGAATGTGATCGTGTGGGGACCGAGCGTCGAGCTGGCTTGGGAGAGCACGAAGCCGAGGTTCCCTGATTGAAAGTTTGATGTGGAGCTGACCACGTAGTTCGCGCCTTGAGCCATTTTGGCGCTAAAAAAGGCAGCTGCAAGACAAGTATAAATCCCGCAAAATCGAAGACGTCTCATTTTAACAAATAGGACAATCTTACCAATCAGCAAATCCTTTATAATTTGGTAAATTAAAAATAGATTCAGAGGGTTTCGCTCTTGGATTGATTTACAAATGAGCGGGCAAATGTTGGATCGCCAAATCAAAGATGACGTACCGCCTAGGATCTCTGAGATCGTCCCGCAAAGTGACGCACATTCATTGAAGCAAAATCTGAGCTTCATCTTCCCTGCTTAGAAGTAACTGTGCCTTTTGGGTGCCATCACGTAGGCTTACAAGCTGAAGTTGGTCGTCGAAAAGTTCGTAAAACATGGCATGCCGTAGCGTGCAGCCTTGCAGGCCTTGGGGGAGGGGGATTTCAAAGAACAGCGTCAGCGCCGGATCGCCGCTTTTGAGACTGTCCGCTTCCAGTTCACGGCCCACCCAAAGGATCGGTGCGATGTGACCTGTGGCATCAGTGATAACGAACTTTTGCGCGAGGTAGGCCTGAATTTGCGACTCGAAGGCCGTGTCTCGAGAGGGGTGCTGTTCCTTCTGCTTTTGCAGTGCGAGTTCAAGGTCGTTGAGGAAAACAGTAAGGCTGACTTCGAGCTTTTTCGTGACTGCATTGAACTCCGCCTCAGCCGTGGATTGATGCAGGGAGTGTGCTTGCAAACGGGTAGTGCAGAACAGTGTCAGGACCAGGAGTAGTCTCTGAAAAGCCAAGCTCATTTGGATGCCTTGGTAGATTCAGATTTCTCCTCCTTTTCATCATCTTTCTTTTCCTGCTTGGTGATCTCGCGCATCGGGTTGGGAGCCTTGTCATCCTTGTAGAGTTGGAATTTACTTTTCACAGGACGGCGGGGCCAGAAGTTGTTTTCGACATCGGTGTCCACAAGCTCCTGGCGAGGGTCGAAGGTGACGGCTTTCAGTTCCTTCTTTGTGAAGTGGAGCTTGGTGGCTTTTTCGGTATTGAAGCGCCAGATTTCGGCAGGGAGTTTCATCTCCTCGCGGCTGCCGTCGGTGTAGTCGAGCTTCAAAAGGACCGGAGTGACCAGCCCGCCGACATTGCTGAATTCGATGGCGTAAAAGTTGTGCTTTGTCTGGAGCAGGGCCGGATCGATCTCTTCTTCTTTCAGTTCCTTGATGAGGGATTCAAACTTCTTCTTCTCGCTCGGCAGGACCGTGGCTTCGTCGAAGCTGTCGTAAAAGTCCTTCAGCTCGGGGAAGCGGTCCACACGCTTGGGCAGCGGGTAGTTCAGCTCTTTGGTCAGGGTCTTCGGCAGCTCGTCCTTTTCCTTTTTCTTCTTGGGTTTCTCGATGGCCGGATCACGGGTGTCGAGCTGCATCCAGCGCACTTCATCAATGGAGACGTCCACATGGTCCACGCTGTAAAACCAGCCGCGCCAGAACCAGTCCAGGTCCACTCCGCTGGCGTCTTCCATCGTGCGGAAGAAGTCGGCAGGCGCGGGCCGTTTGAACATCCAGCGGCGGGAGTAGGTCTTGAAGGCGTGATCGAAGGCCTCACGGCCCAGGATGTGTTCGCGCAGGATGTTGAGCGCCACCGTGGGCTGGCCATAGGCATTCGGGCCGAGGTCGGCGATGGATTCGGAGTTCGTCATCACCGCGACGCGGTCCTTCAGCCGCATGTAATCCACCATGCCACGCTCATTGCGGCGATGGTTCCAGTCGTTCTCCCACTCCTCCTCCGTGAGGTATTCCAGGAACGAATTCAGTCCCTCGTCCATCCAGGTCCACTGCCGCTCGTCGCTATTCACGATCATGGGAAACCAGTTGTGTCCCACCTCATGAATCACGACGCCAATGAGTGAATACTTCGTGCGTTCGGGATACGTGCCGTCCTTTTCAGGACGCGGGCCGTTGAAGCAGATCATGGGGTATTCCATGCCACCCATGGGGCCGTTCACCGACCAGGCGACCGGGTAGGGATAAGCAAAGGTGAACTTTGAATACACCTGGATGGTGTGTGCGATGGCATGGGTGGAATACTTGTCCCACAGCGGCATACCCTCCCTTGGATAGAGCGACATCGCCATCACCGGCGGGCGATACATCCGGTCGGTGATTCCGCCTTTGCGCTCCGGCGAGGGAGGGTAAGTGGCTCCTTCCACGGCCATGGCGTCCCAAATGAATTTACGGGAGGAGGCGAAGGCGAAGTCACGGACATTCTCGGCCTGGAAAACCCAGGTCTTCTTGCCCTTGGGTTTGCCCTTTTCTGCCGCCTTGGCTTCTTCGGGCGTGACGATGAAGACAGGCTTCTTCATCTCGCCCTCGGCCTGCTTCAGTCGTTCGCGTTGGGTTTCGCTCAGAACTTCATCCGGGTTTTGCAAAGCTCCCGTCGCGGCCACCAGATGATCGTCCGGCACCGTCAGGCTGACCTTATAATCGCCAAACTCCAGCGTGAACTCGCCCGTGCCGAGGAACTGTTTGTTAATCCAGCCCGCATAGTCTGTGTAGGCGGCCATGCGCGGAAACCACTGCGCGATGGTGTAGATGCAGTTGCCGTCCTCCTTGAAGAACTCATACCCCGTGCGGGCGTTGATGCGCTCGCAGTCGTTGATGGGATAGTTCCAGGCGATCTTGAAGACAAATTTTCCACCGGCGGCCAGCGGCTGCGGCAGGTCCAGGCGCAGCATGGTTTTCACGATGGCGTGAGGAAGCTCCTCCCCCTGCGCATCCGTGAGCTTGGTGATCTTCATCTCGCCATCGTAGTCCTCATAGGCCAGCAGCCGGTCCAGCGAGTAGTAGCTGAACTTGTTCAGGTCCACGCCACGCTTCGTGTTAGGCACACTGCGGGAGTCGGCATTGTGGGAGAGGTAGTTTTGGTCGAGCTGCACCCACAGGTAGGTCAGCGCATCCGGCGAGGCGTTGTGATAGGTCACGGTCGCCTCGGCACTGATCGTCCGCTTCACGTCATCCAGCTCCACCTTGATGTCATAGTCCGCACGGTTTTGCCAATAACCCGTGCCCGGTGCGCCGGAGGCGATACGCTGGGCCGATGGCGTGGGCAGCATCTGTTCGAGCTGCTGAAACTTCCCGACCGGAGCGCCCGGTTCAGCGGCAGTGGCGGACAGCGCAACGGAAAGGAACAACAAAAGGCGTTTCATCGTCCGCCATTGTTCCGATGGCGGAGAGTTTGGCAATCCCGGATTGTGGCTGAAACGATCTTGCTCCTGCCGCCGGGCTCTGTTTGCATCCCGGTCATGAATTCGCGCCGCGCATGACCTGGGAAACGCTCGTCTTGTTATTCTTTGCCGGGCTCAGCGCGGGCTTCATTGATGCCATCGCGGGAGGTGGTGGACTCATCTCCGTGCCGGCTTTGCTCTGGGCCGGACTGCCCCCGCAGATCGCATTGGGGACAAACAAAATGCAGAGCACCTGGGGCACCTTGCTGGCGGTCTTGCGCTACATGCGGGCGGGATTGGTGCAGTGGAGCGAGGTGCGTTTGGCCGTCCTCGTCACCTTTGTCTTTGCCATGCTGGGCACTTACGTGGTCACGCAGGTCAGCAATGAAGTGCTGAAAAAGATCGTGCCCTGGCTGCTGCTCAGCATCGCCGGTTACGCGCTGCTGAGCCCGCGCTTTGGTCAGCAGTCCGTGCGGGCGCGGCTGTCTCCCGGTGTGTTTGCCTGCCTGGGCGGCAGCGTGCTGGGCTTTTACGACGGCTTCTTCGGACCGGGCACGGGATCGTTTTGGACGGTGGCCTGCCTGTCCTTGCTCGGCCTGGAGCTGACCCGCGCCACGGCTTATACCAAGGTGGTGAACCTCACCAGCAATGTCGCCTCCCTGCTGGTCTTCATCGTCGCGGCCCGCATCCGTTATGACATCGCGGTGGTGATGATTGCCGGGCAGTTGATCGGTGCGCGCCTCGGGTCCGGCATGGTCATCCGGCATGGGGCACCCTTCATCCGCGTGGTGTTTCTCATCGTCGTCTTTGCCATGGTTGCAAAGCTCCTGTGGGATCAATGGGCGGCGCGCTCTTGATCCCCGGGCATTTGCGGCCATCTTGCGTCCCCTCCATGCCACGCATTCTTTCCATCGATCACGGGACCGTCCGCATCGGGCTGGCCATCAGCGATGAAATGGAGCTGACCGCCAGCCCGCTGAAAACCGTGGACGCCAAGCATGAGGCGGAGCGCGAGATCGCCCGCATCGTGCGGGACAAAAACATCGCCCGCATCGTCATCGGCATGCCCTTCCTCATGAGCGGTGATCGGGGCGAGGCCACCGCACGGGTGGAAAAATTCGCCGAGCGCCTGGGCAAGGCCTTGCAGCATGAAGTGCCCATCGATTTCGTGGACGAGCGCCTCTCCTCCGTGGAAGCCGAGGCCTCCATGTCGCGGTCCGGCATCACGGATAAACGTGCGCGCAACGAGATCGTGGACCAGCTCGCCGCCGTGGTCATCCTGCAGGACTATCTGAACAGTCAGCGCGGCCCGGCGGGCTTTCTCCTGCCGGATGAAACCTACGACCTGGAGTGGACGAATGAGTCGAAGCGACGTCGAAAGTAAGCTCGGTCTGAACAAGATCCCCCCGCCCGGATACCGCCGTCTGCGTCTCGTCATCGCCTACTGCGGCACCCCCTGGCGCGGCTGGCAGGCCCTCGCCATCGGCGGCGGCATCCAGGATGAACTCAATGCCGCCGTGCTGAAGGCCACCCGCGCTGAGACCATCGTCCACGGCTCCGGCCGCACGGATGCCGGCGTCCATGCCCTCGGCCAGGTGGCCCACATGGACGTGCCGGAGACCCTGCGCATGAGCGAGGAAGCCTGGCTGAAATCCGTCAATGCCTGCCTCCCCCTCAGCATCCGCATTGTCGAAGTCAGCGCCGCCGATCCCACCTTTCACTCGCGCTATGACGCGAAGGGGAAGGTCTATCGCTACCGCATCTGGCGCTCGGCCCTGCTGTCGCCGTTCGAATTCGACCGCGCCTGGCAGGTGCATGGACCGCTGGACCTGGAGGCCATGAAAACCTGCCTCCAGAGCCTGGTCGGCACGCATAATTTCGTCCGCCTTTCCGCCAACCGTGGCGACATGCCCGAGACCCAGCGCCGCATCCTCTCGGAGAAAACCACCCGCACCATCCATCGCGCCGAACTCCGCGAAGACGGCGACCTTTTGGAGCTGGAATTCGAGGGCGACGGCTTCCTTTATAAAATGGTGCGCCTCATCGTCGGCAGCCTCGTCCAGGTGGCGCGAGGCCGGGCCACCGTGCCCTGGTTTCAGAGCCTCCTCACCGACGATACCGCCGCTCAGAGTAATCAAATGGCCCCCGCCGGCGGGTTGTATCTCGTGCGCGTGATGTATTGAGTCCAAAGCGTGCTTTGAGGAGCCAGGTCAGCCACGGCCCTCAGCGTGGTATCAAGCTGCCGCGACTGCCAGCATCATCGCAGTCGCGAAGCGTCCTGGAGTGCGGTGGGAAGCGCATAGCGCCACACCGCTTTTTGCGGACGAGCGACCTGCCTCCTATCTGCGAGCCCGAGCGAGCGAGGGACTCACGGCGTCTGGTCGCAGTTCGAAGGCATTTTTGCTCCGGCGAGAGCGGTGCTGCCGAGGCAAGGCTGCTACTTGCCTCTCTGCACCGCACTCCAGGACGCTGCCGCGACGCTCGGAGTTTTGCCTGGTGCTCACCTTTGCTTATGAGGAGCTTTCAAAAGCAGCCACGCGCCTTTTGGATTTATGACGGCAGCTTTTGAAATTGGCATGATACCTTTTTGACCTGCTGCGACGGCTTTCAGGGACAAACATATCATATCACCTTGTGTAAAAGCCCTATCACAAAGGCTCAAAGGAGTCGCAGTATGCCAAAAAGGTGCAACATCAGGTCAAAAGGCATCGCAGTGGCCAAAAAAGGTAAAGCACTGGGCCAAAAAGGTGTCGCTCCAATCCTGAAAGCTGTGGTTTAGCCTTTTGAAGAACCTGGGCCAGCCGGGATAGTCACCCTTTGCGGACTAGAAGTCGGCCTAGTCGGCGCTTCAGTCCGACTTGCGTTTGGCCCGGTCGAAGCGGCTTTGCCGATTGATGGTCGGGGCTGGAGGGACGCTTTCGGGTTTTACTGCCTCGGTGGGGAGGGGGGCGGGTTTGTCGAGGCGCTTTTGATGGGCGGTGACGGAGACGGGGACTTTGGCGTTGATTGGGCGCGGTTTCCAGTTTGGGAGGGCAAGCTCAGGCAGGCGCCAGCCGGTGCGGGTGACGAGGGCCTCCGCCAGCATGAGGACGAGGGCGAAAAGGAGGAGTTCGGTGCGGAGATCGACGAAGCGCTCGGTACGGGGGCTGCGCCAGGCTTGGTTGAGCTCAAGGAGTTCGCGGCCGCCGCTGGCCTGGGAGACTTGTTTGAGTTCCTCGGTGCGGGTTTCGTCGAAGGCCCATTCGGTGCTGCTGCCGACGATGGCGGGGCCGAAGGTGAGGGCCTGCGAACCGACCTGGACGGCCCCGCGCACCATCTCGCCCTCCGGCAGATCGACGCGGGCCTGATAGTGGCCGGGGGAGAGGCGCTCCCAGGCGACCTCGCGGGTGGAGTCGGCGCGGGCTCCGTGGGCCAGGACGATGCGCGGGGCTTTGGCCATGAGGCGTTGCTCCCAGGTATCGTCGTGCAGGAGGTCGAGCGTGAGGACGGTGCCCTCCAGGCGGTGTTTTAAACCGATGCCGGGGGGCAGGGCCTCGCCCATCAGCCAGCGGGTCATGGTTTGCAGGAAGTCGCCATACTTCGGCCAGGCGCGCACGCGGGTGGAAAAGTCGCCGCCGAGGGGGAAGCTGACGGCGGCGGTGCGGCCGATGCCGCGCTGGCCAAAGGAGACGAGGGGGGCGGCGTATTCATCCTGGGTGAGGAGGGCCTGGCTGGCCCAGTCGCGCAGGTAGCTGAGGTTGTAGCCGTCGGCTTCGCCTAACCAATTGAGCGGTTGGCTGGTGATCTCGAACCATCCCCCGGCGGCCTTGGTTTTGACGGGGTCGCGGACGAAGGCGCTGCGGGCGACGGCGACGGTTTCCTGGCTGAAGATGCTGGGCAGTTCCTCGGCCTTGTCGGTGAAGAAGAGTCTGCCTTTGCCCCGGGTGGCGATGTCCTCCAGGAACTGGGCATCGGGGTCGCTGCGGGTGCCCAGGGCGATGACGCTGATGGTGCCGCCGTTGGCGGTGATCTCGGCGATGAGGTTCTTGTAGTCGCCGGGTTCTTCGGAGTCGGCGGCATCGGAAAAAAGGATGATGTGGCGCTGCCCGGCGGGGGCGTTTTTGAGCTGGTCCCAGGCGGCCTTCAGCCCGGTGTAAACGAAGATGCCGCCGCCGGTGCTCTCGATGCGGCGCACGGCGCTTTCCATCTTTTCGCGGTTAGGCCCGACGGGTTGCAGGGGCACCATTTGGTGTGCCTCGCTGTCCACGGCAAAGACGGTGAGGAGGTCCTGCGGGCCGAGAAAGCGGATGGCATTGGCTGCGCCTTCATCGGCCAGGGCCATTTTGGTGAAGCCGTTTTTCACGGTCATGCTCATGGAGCCGCTGCGGTCCATGACGATGCCCATGGCGACCATGAGCTTCCGGTGCTCCTGCTTCAGCTCCATGGAGACGGGCAGGAGGGGATCAATGGCAGACTCGAAGTAACCCCCGGCGGCGAAGCTTTTTTGACCGCCCGCCATCAGCAGGCTGCCGCCTTGTTCACGCACATAAAAATCCATGGCGGCGAGGAATTCGCCGGGCAGTTCAAAGGCGGGCACGTTGTTAAAGATCACGCATTTCGCCCCGGCCAGTTGACCGGCCTGGACGCTGCGCAACGCGGTCACTTTTTCCACCGTGAAGCCCTGACGTTGCAAGGTTTCGGCGACGGGATCATCGGTGTAGGCGGTGAGCAAAAGCACGCGGGGTCCGCCCGCGATTTCGATCATGGCCTCATGGCGGTTGTTGCCCGGATGCGCATCCACAGCGGGCTGGATGAGGGCCTCATAGTGCGCCACTCCCGCGACGCCGAGGCGGTCCATGAATCGCACGATGCCTGTGCCCAGGCGGACCTCGACATCGGTCGCCTTCAGCTCGCGGCCCTGGCGCAAAACCTTGACCGGCACCGTGCCATCGCGAGTGCCGCGCACCTCGATTTCCAGGAGGAAAGGCTCGCCGAGCTGGGCTTTCGTCGGCACGCGCAAGGCCGCGATGCGATAGTCGGTCGGCTCAGGATCACGGGTGAGGTGATAGTCCAGCTCGATGCCCTGCTGCTTCAGCTTTTCGGCGATGCCCGTCAGTGGCTCCGTGGCATAACCATCGGTGAAGATGAGCATCCGCGCCGGGCGCCCCGCGCTCTCCCGCTGCACATTCACCAGCGCCTGCGAGATGGCCAGCCCGGTGCGGGTGGCCTGCCGTTGGCGGTCATAAAGTTCCGCGCCTTCCGCCCCGCGCCGCATCACCTCCTCGGCGAAGTTGAGTTGAAACAAGCGGTCATCGCCCCCCCGGCTTTGCTCCAGCAGCTTCTCCCATTCAGGCAGCCCTTTGGCCATCGGTTTTTCCGCCGAGGCCGAGCTGTCCAGCAGCACCCAGAGATCCACCCCATCCGCCAGCCGCCGCCACTGGGGCTGTGCCAGAACGAGAGTGAGAAGGCCTAACAAAAGAATCCGCAATGGCCGCCACACCCCCAGCCGCGGCAGCCACCACCCTGCGATGAGCAGGAGAGGCAAAAGCGCTAGCCATTCGGGGTGACGGAGGATCATGGGAGGCTACAGCTCCTCCTGGACTTCCAAAACCTCCCGGATGGCATCCTGGATGTTTAAAAGGGCTTCAGCTCGTGTGGACCCCTGGCTCCAACAGCCCGGCAAGGAAGGACAGCCCACGGAATAACCCTCCTCCGTCTCAATCAAGACGATGCGATATTTCATGAGGACACTATAGGTGAAAGGTCAGTGACCCGCAAATTGAGAGTGATTCAGGTTCCTTTGCTTGTCCCGGCCCCACCACCAGCTTGAGAGGAGGACGGCGAGTAGGAGCAGGGTCCAGAGCCGCCATTGGGGATCGCTTTCCTGGAGGACTTCCACCTGCTCGGCGTTGAGGTCGGCGGTTTCGTCGAAGGGCTTGGCGTCGGCGAGATCGGCCTCGCGGGTGTCGGCGAAATGGGCGGCTGCGGTCAGCAGGATTTGATCGCCCTGGGTGATCTCGAAGGAGCCAGGCAGGGCGGGGGCTTGCAGGAGGTGGGCTTGATGCAAAGGCACCTGCTGTGTGCTGCCGTCCTGGAGCTTGACGGTCAACGGAGGTGCCGTCTCGCCCTTTTGATGAGCGACGCTGAGGCGCTGCCGAACATCGTAGTTAGCCGATTCAGGGGCGATTTTTTCCCGCCGGATGTCCTCGAGAAAACGGTGCAGCAGGACGGCTAAGGCAGGGAGTTTGCGGGCATTGCTGGTGGCGAGGTCGAAGTGGCAGAAAAGCTGCCGCGCACCGGCGGGCGTCTGGCGCAGGCTGATGAGCGGACGTTCGCCCTGCCAGAGCAGCACGCGGTCCTTCGGGTTCTGCGGCATGACCATGCCTTCACGGACCAGGAGGGATTGCCAGTTCAGTCCTTCGATGAGCAGATGCGCCTCGCCCACGATGGCACCTGTTAATGCCGGGGGACTAGCGGCCTGGGAAGGGGAGGCAAAGATGCATGCGTGTTGAGTGTCCTCCAGCGCGAGGCTGGGCGGCCAGGTGAGGATGCGGATGTCAGCCTTGGCAGCGTCGTTTTCCAGCGTGGTATCGGCGAAGCGTCCGAAGAGCTCGGCGATCTGTTGCGAGGCGGCATTTTTCCCAACGGGCACATTTAAAGAGAGGGTCTTGGGCACGGGGCGGACGATGGGCAGTTGGTCATCCAAGGTTAGGTTGTCGGGCGTCAGCGTCAGCTTGAGACGGCCATCGGCTTCCTCCAAAAACGGGCCGGTGAGGGTGCGTGTCTCGCCGGGAGCGAGGGTAAGTTGAATGGGGGCCGAGGCCTTGCCCTGGACCTCCGCTCGCCATTCGCGGGTCTGCGGTGCAGGGCTGTAGTTGCGGACCAGTGCCCGCCAAAACCATTGCCCGTCCTTTTCCTCCACCGTGACACCGGCCCAGCCGACATTGGCGGTCTCCTGGCCGATGGATAAAACTTTGGCGGCAAAAGCAGGCGGTGCAGGAAGGGGATGATCGGTGATCAGCAGCACGGCTCCCTGAATGCCGACCAGACTGCGCGCGCTGCGCAGGGCCGGAGTGAAGTCATGCATGCCCAACACAGGCTGCCACTGGGGGAGGATGGCCTTCAGATTCGCTGCCGAGCCGCCGTAATAAAGGCTGGCGGCGGTCACATCCGTGCTCAGCAGGGCCAGTTCCGCCGGGGCACCCGGACGCAGGATTTTCTCGAGTGTCTCCGCCACGGCTTTTTCAGCCGCCGGACGAAAGGCCTGCATGGAGGCGGAGCTGTCCAGCACGATGGCGATGCGATGGACGGCGTCGTTTCTCAGCCAGCGCGGCCCGGCCAGCAGCCAGGTGAAAAGCAGCACCATGAGCAGTTGCAGCCACAGGGGGATGGAAAGCCGCAGCTTCTCGATGCGGTTGCCCTTCTCCGATTCCCGCTGGAGCTGCTGGAGCAGGAAGAGCGTGGTCACTGTCACCCGGCGGCTGCGGCGCTGGAGAAAATGGATCGCCAGCACCAAGGGAATCCCCAGCAGAGCCCAGAGGGCGGCGGGATGGGCGAGGGTGGGCATGGCAGTTGACAGTCCACATTTCAGAGAGCTTCGTCCAGCGCGCTCTCCATCCAGACACAAAAAAGCGGAGACTTTCGCCTCCGCTTTTGAGTTTGAATCTTGTGATGCGATCAGCCCAAGGCTGCGGTGGCTTCTTTACCGGCAAGGACCTTGGCCGTCGGTTCTTTGATCTCGTGAACAATGCCGACGGCTTTGAGCAGTTTGATCACATAATAGGTTGGGTCAATCTCCCACCAGAAGAAACCCTGACGTGCGCAGTGAGGGTAGTAGTGGTGGTTGTTGTGCCAGCCTTCGCCCAGGGTCAGTATGGCCAGGATGAAGGAATTCTTGCTGGATTCACCTGTCTGATAACGGGTGCTGCCCAACAGGTGACAGAAGGAATTGATGGCAAAAGTCGTGTGATAGAGGATCACAGTGCTGAGGCAGAAGCCCCAGAGGAAATAAGTCATGCCACCCATCGCAGTGCCGGTCATCAGCAGACCGAAAATGTAAGTGGCGAGAGCCAGGACCATCGGTGGGATGAAGTGGTATTTGTCGATAAAGACCAGCTCAGGGAACTTGGTCAGGTCCTTCACGCGCTTCGCGTCATAATCGTTATAGTCGGGCGCCAAGATCCAACCGACGTGTGCCCAGTAGAAACCCTGTTGCTTCACGGAATGAATGTCATCTTCCTGGTCGGAGTGCTGGTGATGGTGGCGGTGATGGGCTGCCCACCAGAGAGCGCCTTTTTGAGCCGACATACCGCCCAGCCATGCCAGAACGAATTGAAACCAACGGGAGGTTTTGAAGGAACGATGGGAAAAATAGCGGTGGTAGCCACCTGTGATTCCAAATTTACGAACTAAAAACAGTCCCACGCAAAGAAGGACAGCAGACAAATCAGGCTTCACAAAAAAGGCTGAAATGGCAAGGGCATGGATACCGAAAAAGAGGGTACCACCGGTAGTGAGTTGAAAGGCGGGCTTAGTCACAAGAAGAAAACGGGAACCCACTAATGACAGTCATTCGCAAAAAAATCAACCTCAGGATTTGAATGCAGCAGGATTGGCACACTTTTGGGAGGTGCGGGCGTGTATTGCAAAAAGCAATAAAATAGGCTTTTATTGACTATTCTCACTGGGTTCTACCCTAGTTAGCTGTTAATTTTCTGGGGTTTCCTGAGCTTCAGCCTTTTTTGTAAACCGACTTTTTTTAGGTGCGGCAGGTGCCTTGGGTTTGGCTTCGCGAGGCGGGAATTCCCAGCCGAGCAGACGCTTTTCCCCTGGCTTGCAAAGCAGGAAGGCACTGAACGGGCGATCTCTCTTGGAGATCATTCCGGCAATCACGTCTGTCTTGCCTTCGGTGAAGAACTTGATGGCGTTCTCCACGCTGATTTCCTTTTTGCAGAGGATCTTGGGCAGCCTAGCATTGCAGAGTTTGGCGTCTTTCGCGGCGATGTTGCAGATGTAATGATCCTGCGTGTTGTAGATCTGGCCATCACGCTTTTTCAGGGAGCACACCGGGCACTTGGCGATCGGAGTGGCGTTGGCAAAGTCGAAGGGAGGCGGGGCATCGGGATCGTTTTCGCCGCCGGGGAAAACAAACGCCGTTTTGCCCTCGTCCTTGATCTCAATACCGGCAGTGAATTCCTTGCCCAGGCGACTGCGGAAGCCCTCCATGGGTGCCAAGAAACGTTTTTCCAAGAGCTCGCGCAGTAGGTCTTCACCGAGTTCTTTTCCGGCGATTACTTTATAAACGCGAACTTTGCATTCTGGATTTTTGCAGGAGACATAATCTTCTTTTTGCTCGAATCCGCGCTGCCCACAGACGCCGCATTTGGCATCGAAATCGGGAAAGACGCGGTCTTTCGCAATCTTTTGATAGGCCTTGGTTTTCTCCACGACCTGACTGGTGAGGCTGCGGATGTCCCGCATGAAGCTGCCACGGTCCAGTTTGTTCTGCTCCATCTGGCGCAGTTTGTATTCCCACTGGCCGGTCAGTTCGGGGCTGCTCAGGGCCTCGATGCCGATCTGGCTGATCTGGTCGATGAGGGACAGGCCCTTGGTTGTCACTGCGATATTCCGCTCCACCCGTTCGATGTATTTGTCAGAGATGAGGCCTTCGATGATGGCTGCGCGGGTGGCCGGGGTGCCCAGGCCGCGTTCGCTCATGGCCTCGGCCAGTTCCTCGTCCTCCACCAGCTTGCCCGCGCCTTCCATGGTGGAAAGCAGGGTCGCCTCGGTGAATCGCGCCGGGGGTTTGGTCTGCATCTCGGCCGCCTCCATGTCCACGTTCTTGGCGCTGTCGCCATCCTTGGCCAGGACCAGGAGCTTGGCTTTGCTATCACCTTCGGCAGCGGCTTCCTCGGCCGCTTTTTTGCCATAGACGGTCAACCACCCAGGCTCGATCAACACCTTGCCTTCGCTTTTAAATGCGTCCTGCTGGATGCGGGTGATGCGGGTGGTGACCTCAAATTCTGCAGGAGGGAAAAATACGGCGACGAAACGACGTGCCACCATGTCGAAGAGTTTTTGCTCGGCTTCCGGGAGTTCCTTCGGCGGGATGAGTCCCGTCGGGATGATGGCAAAGTGGTCACTGACCTTGCTGGTATCAAAAACGCGCTTCGTTGGGCGGACCCAGTTGTTATCCAGCGCAGTGGCCGCATGAGTGCCCAGATCCTGGGGAAGAGCCCCCGGTTTGCGCGTGTCTTGACTCGCAAAGGTGCCGAGCGTGCTTTTCACTGTGCCCAAGTAATCCTCAGGAAGGAAACGGGAATCCGTTCGCGGATAGGTCAGCACCTTGAACTTTTCATACAGCGCCTGGGCGATTTGCAGGGTGCGGCGGGCGGAGAAACCAAAGCGATTGCTGGCTTCACGCTGGAGGCTAGTCAGGTCATAAAGGAGCGGCGCGATCTGTTTGGTCGGCTTGGTCACCTGCTCGATGGTTCCGGTTTTACCCATGCAGCGGGCGACGATGGCCTGGGCCTTTTCCAGATCCCAAAGACGCTCGGCTTTTTTATGCTCGTCGGTTTCATCCTTTTTGAAGGATTCGTCAAACCAGCGTCCTTCATACTTGCCTGCGGTGACTTCAAAGAGACCATGCACCTCGAAGTAAGTGCGCGGGACGAAGGCCTGGATCTCCAGTTCGCGCTTGGCCAGGATAGTGAGAGTCGGTGTCTGCACACGACCGGCAGGGGTCAGGCGAAAGCCACCATTGCGGGAATTCAGTGCGGTGAGAGCGCGGGTGGCATTGATGCCCACGAGCCAGTCGGATTCACTGCGGCACTTGGCGGCATCGGCGAGAGGGCGCATTTCGCTATCACTGCGCAGTTTTTTAAACGCCTCCAAAATGGCACCCTGGGTCATGGACTGCATCCACAAACGCTGAACAGGTTTTTTGATTCCGGCGGCCTCGACGATGTAGCGGAAGATGAGTTCCCCCTCACGGCCAGCATCGCAAGCATTGATGAGACTGTCCACATCCTTGCGCTTCATCAGTTTACTGAGCAGTTTGAAGCGGTCGGCGCTGTCCTCAATCGGCTTGAGCTCAAACTCCTGCGGCATGATCGGCAGGTGGGTCCAGCCCCAGCCGATCTTCTTGCCATTCACTTCAGGGAAACCAAGCTCAATCAAATGACCGATGGCGCTGGAGATGACATGGGTCTCGTTTTCGAAATAGTCTTTCTCCTTGGTAAAGGAAGTCATGCCGGGGGCCTTCGCCAGAGCACGGGCGAGGTCAGCAGCCACACTGGGTTTTTCGGCAATGATGAGGGCCTTGGGCATGATAATGATCTTTTACGGAAATGGGGGCAACCAAGGGCACGCATTCCGCCCCCCTGTCAAACTTTTCGATGGTGATACATACGCCCACCTCTCTCTTAGACACGGTGCAATCGCCGATTAGGCCATGAAAACCAAGGACTTCAGTCTGACTCACTTTTCTTCTTTTTCTTACCCTTGCCCTTCTTTTTGTTCGCCTGCACTGGGGTGTTTGGGGTTGGCATCTTAGCTCCCACTTTCTCGCGCCAGGCAAGCATCTGCTTCTGCATTTCTTTCACCTTGTCGGGCATTTCGCCCGCTAGGTTTTGGGTTTCCCCAATGTCCTGGTCCAGGTTGTAGAGCTCCAGCTGATGATCTTCAAAAAACTCCATTAGCTTCCAGGGGCCTTGTTGGATGAGACCCACGGGGGTCGTTCGCCAGGTGTTTTCACCTGCGCCCAAATAGCCAGGAAAGTGTTGGTAAATGGCTTCGCGTTTGAGCGTGGCTTTGGCGTCGCGGAAAAGTGGGGCCAGGCTTTCCCCATCCAGTGGATAGTTCTCCGGTGCGGCCGCTCCGGCGATCTCCAGAAACGTCGGATAGATATCCACATGGATGCTCGGTATATCCGCTTTTGACCCCGCCGTCGTGATTCCCGGCCAGCGCACGATGAACGGGACACGGGTGCCGCCTTCATACAGGCTGCCCTTGCCACTGCGCAGCGGGGTGTTGTCCGTGATGTCGCCGCCCTTTTTGATCCCTTCCTGAGTATAACCACCGACGCCGCCGTTGTCACTAGTGAAAATGAGCACGGTGTTGTCAGCGATACCTTGCTTTTCCAGTTCTGCCATGACCCGCCCGACGCTTTCATCCACACTGGCGATCATGGCCGCGTAAACCGGATTGTTGTGACCGCCGACGCAGGGTTTGTTTTTGAATTTCTCGATCAAATCCTCCTTTGCATGATGAGGGGAATGAACGCCGAAGTGAGGCAGGTATAAAAAGAACGGTCCTGCCTTGTGCCGCCGGATGAAGTCAACCGCCTGATCCGTCAGAAAATCGGCAAGGTATTGGCCCTTTGGATACTCCACCGCAGGGTCGGTCTTAAAATTGAAATGCTTGCCGTTGGATTCGATGGCTTCATCAAAGCCTCGCTTGGAAGGATGATATTCATCTTTTTGCCCCAGATGCCATTTGCCAAACATCCCAGTGATGTATCCCGCTTTTTTTAGCGATTGGGCGATGGTGATTTTTTCCAAAGGCAGGAAGTTTTGGTTCTCCACGGGACGCAGTGGGCGTGTTTGCCAGTCGAAGCGATCAATGCCGCCCACGGTATAAACACCAGTGCGCGGTGCATATTGACCGCTCATCAGGGCGGCGCGTGTAGGCTGGCAGTTTTGACAGTGATGATGGCTGGTCAGTTTCATTCCCTGAGCCGCCAGCTTATCGATGTTCGGCGTCTCGTAATACTGACTGCCAAAAGCGCCCACATCGGTATAGCCGAGGTCATCGGCCATGATGAAAACAATGTTAGGCTGAGCCGCCTGGGTTAAGGCGGGTAAAAGCAGAAGAAGACAGTTGACGAGAAGACGACGCATGGAGCCGCTGAAACGAAAAGTCTCAGGGGGCATCTTGCAGCATCTTGAATCAACGTGCAGGCGGTGGTCCGCCTGTACCTCCGGGGGATGGGCCACCGGGACCTCTACGCCGCCGTTCTTCGGGTTCCTCTGGGGTCATACCGATCACGATATCCCAGGTGCCCAGCAGTTCCTGACTGTCAGCACTTTTTGGTTTAAACTCGCGGATGATAGACAGTCGCTGTTCGTCACTGCCCATGCGGCGCAAGATGCCGTCTTTGTCATTTTGTGGAACCCCTGCGATGAAGAGCTGTGTGGTGAGCATCCGCTTGTCCCCCTGTTTCACGGCCACATGCCAGTGGATGGTGCGTCCGGTATAGAGTCCAGGCTTGATGGTACGGAAACGGTACTCGCCCTTCTCATTCGTGATGATTTTCCCATACCCCTGAAAGCCTAGATCGCGTTCTTTGCCACGCTGCACACCCTTGCTGTGAATGTAGCATCCATTGTTATCCGCCTGCCAGAGTTCGATCAGAGTATCTCCGATGGGTTTGCCATCAAGATTGAGCAAGCGCCCCCCAAACTCAGCGACGGTGCCGAGTGCCGAGCTGTCATTGCCCTGAATCTGAATGAGGTCATTGTCCTGATCCAAAGGCATGTGATCTGGGTAGTAGGGGCCTTCGGTTGCCCGCGGTGTCAAAGTAAGTGCCTCGGCGTAAAGGGAACCAGTAATGATGCCACCCGTGGTCAGCAGTAAGCTGCGAAGCAGGCGACGGCGGTCGAGAGGGATGTGAAAGGGCTGGATGGAAGAGTTCATTGAGGCGACGATGATACAACCCTTCACCGTTCGATTGGTTCCATGGAAAGGATCATTGGGGGCTCGATGAAGACAAAATTTTTACCCCTCCGCTCAAGATCGGGGAGTTGGTGCTCTTTTGTCCATTCATTGGGATCTGAGGCAGTAGGAAGTAACCTTGGGCTTTGATCCCATCCGGGTTCTGCGGCACTATCATGCCTTGGAAGCTGACTTTCCTTTTCAAGACAGGGGACGTTTCTTCTAAAAGAAAGGTGCCGCTGATGGCTCCGGTGGACTTGTTGATCTTCAGGCTGGTGTAGGCAGGGTTGGCGGTGCTGCCGCCATCCGGCATAGTGATTAAAAAGGTGGGGCTGAAGCCAAAATCAGTTACATTAGGATTGGTCTCCGAGAGCGCCAAGCCACCATCACTAAAACCTAAGCTGTTTGAGCCCGTGGCAGGTAGTCCTTGAACCACGCTTCCTGAAGATTTCGGGGCCAGATATCCCCCGGCAAGGCCGATCGTAAGCGGGCCGAATCCATTTGTATAAACGCGGGAAGTGTCCGCAGGCTTAAGCCAGGATAAACTTCCTGTTAGGCTGTTGTCCGTTAGATCATCCCCATTCGAGTTCACGGTGAAGCCACCCAAAATGGAGCCTTTGTATTTATACAAAGCCTGATAGGCAAGAGCTTCTCCACCAGGCCCCATTCCTCCTGAGGTAGTGATTTTATCCCCTGTGGCGGTGCGGCCTGCAATGGACACCGTGCCTGCGGTATTTACATTCACCGTCATGTAACCTGAACCTTGAGGGATTTCGGCGGGGTCTTGGTCTCCCATCTCAACGGGATTCAATGCGGCGCTGTAATAACCCACATGCTGATTGGCCGCATTGCTTCTGGCATTCCATGGAATGCGCCAGCCGCTCACACTGGCGATGCCATGCGTGCCAGTGACGAGCTGAGAATCTTTGCCTAACCAAAGTTTGAGAGTCTGTCCATGTATCAGGACGCTTATCTGCGGATCGGTTTCATTGAGATATCCCCGGGCGGATTTGCTGCTCGAACCCGTGCTGACTTTCACGGTGTAAGAACCGAGCGCGGTGGTGGTCAATGATAGCCGACTTCCGACATTCTGATTCACCGTAGAGTCCCTGGTTATATAACCTGTGAAGTTGCCGATCCATTCAGGGGCCAGGTCACGAACGGTTAAGAGCGCGGTCATGGTTTGACTCGTTCCTGCGGGATTTTTGGCTGTCGCCTGGACGGTGAATTCTCCAGCCTGTTTGGGGCGACCGCTGATGATGCCAGTTTTAGTCGAATAAGTGAGACCGCTGGGTAATCCCGTCACTTTGAAGCTTTGAGGATAGTCCGTTGCTACAATCGCCGCCATGTATTCGGCACCGATGTAAGTGCTGCCGAGATCAAATGACGTGATCTGCGGGGCTGAATAGACACTTCGAATGTTCAAGGTGAACAGCTTTGAAGTAATGACATTAGTGCCATCACGCACTTCGATACGAAAGGTGTAATTTCCCGGCGTGGTAGGTTTACCGCTAAGAACGCCTAACTGACTGAGCTGCAAGCCTGTGGGAAGATTGCCGCTGATTCGCGTCCAAATATAAGAACCTGTCCCCCCCTCTGCCAGCAATGTCTGACTGTAAGCGAGATTGCGAATACCATAGAGCAACTCTGGGGCGTTCAAGATAGTGATTGGCGAAAGGTTGACAGTCAGGCTGATCTCTTTTTCAGCAATCAATTGATGAGCATCGATCATTTTGACAGTGAACGTGCTTGTCCCGGCAGTGGCGGGAAAGCCACTGAGCGTGCCATTGCTGCTCAGGGATAAACCTGGCGGCAGATTGCCTGAAACCACGCTCCAAGTATAAGGAGGCGTCCCTCCTGCACCTGCGAAGGAAGTGAAGTAAGAAGCTTCCGTCAATATGTCTGGCAGGGGTGTGATGGTGGTGATCTGCGGGGCTTCTGCGACAACGACCAGCGTGAAAACCCTGCCGCCGCTGTTTTGGTTACTGTCTGTCACCAGGATGGTGAAAGTGTAGGTGCCAGCCTCAGTGGGGATTCCAGTCAACTCGCCGCTGTCACTGAAGCTCAAACCCGCAGGCAGGGCACCATTCACAAGAGAAAAGTCAAAGGGTGCTGTTCCTTGGTTGGTTGTTAGAGTCTCGCTGTAAGAGGTGCTCACGACTCCGCCCTTCAGTTGACTGAGGTTGGTGAAGGTCAGGGCGTTGGCCTGCCAGTCGGCTATTCCATCCTGATTGTTATCCACCACGCGATTCAGATTGAGCCGCCCGTTGGTGATGACCTTACCTTGCAGGCCAGGAGTTACATCCACACTGCTCAGGATGCGCTGCACGCGTTGTGCCATGGTTTCATTGGGGAAGTTCATCGCCGCGAAGGCGACCGCACCCGTCACATGGGGCGCAGCCATGGAGGTGCCATCCAGAAATTGATAACCTTGCGTCACTTCGAAGCTGCCGGTGGTCGGTAAAGCGGATCTAATGGTCACACCGCTTACCCTGGAAATGGAGACCGCAGGTATCCAATCACTGGCAGTCTGAAGCGTTCCTCCGAACTGGCCTGCCACATTGTTGTAAATCACCGCAGCGATGGCACCCGCAGCCTGCACATTGGCAACTTTAACTGAAAAGTCCAAGCTGCCGCGTTCAATGAGGGCGATGTTTCCATTAACGGAAGAAGGGATATCCTCGGGCCTGCCAATGCCGCAGTTGATGATCTGTCCCGTCAGCCCGGTCACTTGGCCACTGAAGGTCATGGGCAATGCACTGTAGCTACCCGCTCCCACCTTTAGGTTAATCTCAGTAGGCACCGTTGAAAGGATGTTAGACCCTGGAGCCGCCAGATCCACCGATGTGCTGCCATAGTTGGAAAAATCTGACAATGCATCGTTTTGATCGGACGCCGCAACGGTGATGATATTGGGCTGGTTGTAAGAAGCGGGGTAGGAGGGGTTTAGATTATTATTGAGTTCATCGTTACCAGCTGCGGCACAAAGGATGATCCCCTCACTGCCCGCACTGGCGATGGCGTTGTTTTCTAGATTGCTAGAACTGCTGCCTCCGTAAGAGGCATTTAAGGCCACAATTGGAACACCGCGTTGCTTCATGGCGATGGCATATTCAATGGCTTCAACAACGGCTGAAGTGCTGATACTGTCGCCATCAGCCGAAACTTTGAGCACCATTATTTTTGCCCGATCATTCACTCCTGCGATACCTGCACCATTGTTGCTCTTGGCGGCAATCGTTCCTGCTACATGCGTGCCATGATCTCCCGAATCTGAGAGATCGGAAACGTTGCCTTCGAAGTCAAAACCGTGGTAATCATCCACATAGCCGTTGCCATCATCATCCAAATTGTTGTTGGGAATTTCGAGAGCGTTTTTCCAGATGCTTGGTTCCAGGTCCGGGTGGGTAACATCCGTTCCGGTATCGATGACCCCAACAACGACTTCACCCGTCACTTCGCGAGCTTTGGCCCAGGCGGCTTCGTATTTGATATCTGCTCCGCTAGTGCCTGGATCGTCGTTGACTGTCTGTCCGTTATTGCGTAGCGCCCACAGTTCATTGAAACGAGTGTCATTGGGCAAAGCGCTGGTGTAACGGAGATAGTTAGGCTCGACACTTTCCACGGTTGGATCAGACTTGAGCTCGGAGATCAAAGCTGCTGTTGTTTTCGCCCGATTCCTCACCATTCCCATAGGCTTGCGGCGAATGCTGGAAATTTCAGGGAAACGGCGCTCGAACCGCAGAGATCTTCGTTGCAGAGCTGATACGGCATTGAGCTCAGTCGTTTTTTCTTTGAATGTTACCAGCACCTCGCCTTCGACAAAAGATGGCCGTGTCTGAGCTTGTCCCCAAGTTCCCACCAGCACTAGCAAGGTGATGAACCATGAAAGTTTAAGTCTTGGTGAGAGGGGAAGAAACATGTGGACTTCAGATGACCCTAAAGTGCGGAAGGTTCATTCTTTTTTATCCAAAGTCGAAGGCAAACATTTTAGTCCAAGCTGTGCATTGTTTATGTGAGGTGTTGTTTGCGCTTCGCTTTTATCCGTGCTCAAGGATGCGCCCGCATGTCTGACCGCCGTCCCGCCCTTGGTTTCATCTTTGTCACCTTGACCCTCGATATTCTGGGGATTGGCCTCATTGTGCCGATTCTACCGAAGCTCATCGCCCAGTATCAGGGCGGGGATGTGACCATGGCCGCTACGACTTATGGAGTCCTGCATGCCATCTATGCCTTGATGCAATTTTTGTTTGCGCCTCTGATCGGTAGCTTGTCAGACCGGTTTGGGCGCAGGCCGGTGATTTTGATTTCGCTGTTTGGCTCGGGGTTGGATTATCTGCTGATCGCTTACGCACCAAATCTGACCTGGTTTGTCGTCGGAAGAATCATTGCCGGGATCACCGGGGCTAATTTCGCGGCAGGAACGGCCTACATTGCCGATATCAGCCCACCTGAGAAACGGGCGGCAAACTTTGGCCTCATCGGTGCCGCCTTTGGCCTGGGGTTCATCATCGGACCGGCCATGGGAGGCTGGCTTGGCGACTATGGGCTGAAGGTGCCGTTTCTCGCGGCAGGCGGCTTGACGCTGATAAACTGGCTTTATGGAGTCTTTGTTCTACCGGAGTCGCTGGCGCTGGAAAATCGACGCACTTTTAGTTGGGCCAAAAGCAATCCTATCGGTTCCTTGATGGCACTGCGTCGCTTTCCCAGTGTGCTGGGTCTCATCACGACGAGTTTTCTTTTCACTCTCGGGCATCAGGTTTATCCGGCTATTTGGGTGTTGTACACGGATTACCGCTATGGCTGGGATACCAAAGCGACCGGCCTGTCTCTGGCCTTTGTCGGTGTGATGGCGGCCATTGTGCAGGGCGGTCTGACGCGAGTGGTGGTGGACAAACTGGGTGAGGTGAAAACGGCGCTCTTTGGCCTCAGCCTCGGGGTGGTGATGTATGTTTGTTATGGCTTTTGCTCTCAGGGTTGGATGATCTATGCATGCATCCTGGTCGGCAGCCTTTCCGGCGTGGCCGGACCCGCCGTTCAGGGCATCATGTCCCGCAATGTGGCTGCGGATCAACAAGGCGGACTTCAAGGTTCGCTGACGAGTCTGGCCAGTGTGGCGGGCATTGTGGGACCGGTGATGTGTACAAGCTTGTTCGGCTACTTCGTCAGTGATAAAGCCCCCGTTAAAGTACCTGGTGCTGCCTTCTTTGCCAGCGCCATCCTCTCATTGTTCGCCCTTGTGCTTGCAGTGCGTGCACTGCGCCGCGTCACTCCACATTCTGCACCTGCTCCCGAATCTTCTCCAACTCCGTCTTCGCACTGACCACGGCATGGGCGATTTCGGCATTGTTGCACTTCGACCCCATCGTGTTGAACTCGCGGAAAAACTCCTGCACGAGGAAGTCCAGGCTGCGACCCACGGGTTCGCTGGAGGCCAGATAACTGCGGAATTGCTTCAGGTGGCTGGCTGCGCGTGAAAGCTCCTCAGAAATGTCCGTGCGATCGGCAAACAGAGCGATCTCTTTCAGCAGGCGTTCATCATCCAGGGGAAGTGGCAAACCAGCCTGCTCCAGTCGCTGATGCAGCACCTGTCGCTGGTGTTCAGGAACCAGCGGTGCCTTTTCCGCAATCACCGCAGCCAGGGATTCGATGGTCACCAGACGGGTGTCCATTTCCTCACGCAGGTGATGGCCTTCAGTTCCCCGCATGACCAGCAACTGCTCCAGCGCCACCGTCAGGGCTTCCTGAATCGGTGGCCAGGATGCCTCAGGATCGGCAGCCACAGATTCCGCCGTCAGCACCCCTGGCAGCCGGGTGATGTCGCTCAAAGAAATCTCCGGAGAGATGCCCAGCTTTTCGGCCAGTTGCCGCAAGCTCTGCACATACTGCGCAGCGACAGTCTCATCCAAATGCGGCAGCTTCACCGCATCAGCCGCATCGCTGCGGATATGGACATTGACCCGCCCGCGTGAGCATACAGCGGCGACTTGATTGCGCACCTGCGTCTCCAGATCATGCAGATCCCGCGGCAGGTTCACGGAGACTTCGAGCTGCTTCCGGTTCACACTGCTGCACTCCACCACCCAGGTGGTGCCATCTGCCTGCCGCGACTCACCACGGCCAAATCCTGTCATGCTTTTCATGAACCCATAGAAGCGGGGAACAATCCGTGAGGCAACATCGGTTATTGAGTTGGGCCATTAGGACCCGCAACGCTGACGGGATGACCAAGTGAATAAGGTTGCCAATGAAAATAAAAAGAAGAGGTCGCGGCAACAAGGCGCTAAGGGACACTCCAAAATTTACTTATATTAGACCATTTCAGACAGCGCCAAAGCGTCTCTGCCGCTGCCCGTAGTCACGGATGGCGTCCTTGAGATCTTCTTTGCCAAAGTCAGGCCACAGTTTTGGAGTGATGTAAAATTCCGTGTAGCTGAGCTGCCAGAGGAGAAAGTTGGAGATGCGCATCTCACCGCTGGTGCGAATGAGCAAATCGGGATCGGGATAATAGCGTGTGTAGAGATGTTTGCTGAAGACATCGCCATCGATCATGCCCTTGTCCAGGTGACCTTTTTCGACACTGTCTAACAAACTTTTTACGCCGTCGATGATCTCCTCTCGCCCGCCGTAGCTGAGCGCCAGTATGAGCGTCAGGCCGTTGTTTTGGGAGGTGGCTTCGATGGATTTGTGCAGTTGATCCTGGCAGCTCTTCGGCAGGTCATGTAGTCGCCCAATGGCCTGGAGGCGGATGTTTTGCTCCTTCATCTCTGGAGTTTTGGTGCGAAGGAATTGCTCCAGCAGCTTCATGAGAGCATCCACCTCGCGCTTGGGCCGTTTCCAGTTTTCAGAGGAAAAGGCGTAGAGCGTGAGATACTCCACGCCCAGTTCACCGCAGCCTTCGCTGACGCGGCGGACGGTATCGGCACCGACGCGGTGGCCCTCTGTGCGGGGTAGGCCGCGCTCCTTGGCCCAGCGACCATTGCCATCCATGATGATGGCGATGTGACGCGGGATACACTTCAGGTCTTCGGCTTCAGCGGGAGTGGGCATGGGGGGCCGTGATTACGGCGTCTCGTAGGTCGGGAGGGATGAGGCATCGAAACGGGTGGCACCCACTTCGTCAGCGATTTCGTTCAGGGCCTCGACTTCGGCGGTGCTGAAGAGCAGGCCACCTGCCTTGGCGGTGTGGGCGGCATTTTGCGCCTCGGGCTGGCCGGGCAGCATACAGCCTTCGTTGCCATGGCCGAGGATGTCGTCGATGACCGCCTTCATATTGCCAGCGAAGTCGCGCCCTTGGGCGAAAAGACCGCTGCTGATGGCATCCGGATGGATGACCTGGAAGTAAAAGCTGCTAGTGCGTTTTTCATCGGCAGGCATCGGTCTGCCCTTGATGTCTGGATGAGCACCACCGCCCCGCAGAGTGGGCAATGATCCGCCGATCATGGCACCCATAACCTCAATCAGGAGGGACAGGCCGTAGCCTTTGTGCGCGCCAAAGGGCAGTAGCCACTGCGCGGCATTGGCGTCGGTGGTGGGGTTCCCTTCCGCATCCACGGCTGCACCGGGAGGCAGGGGCTTGCCTTCACGCTTGAGCTGCTGCACGCGGCCCATGGCGACGGTGCTGGTGGCCCAGTCGATGACGATGGGAAAACCACAGGCGTCCTGGGTGGGAAGGCCCCAGGAATGCGGATTCGTGCCAAGCACGGGAAACTTGCCGCCGAAAGGCACCACTTCACCCAGGGTGGAGGTGCAGTTCGTGTAGGCGATGTAGCCCTTCTTGGCTGCATCCATGACATAACCGCCACCCCAGAGATAATGGAAGGCATTGTCCACGCTGACCTGGCCGATGCCGTATTTGTCCGCCATCTCCATGCAGCGCTCCATGGCGCTAAAGGCCACACTCTGGCCTAGCTTCAGCTGCCCATCCCAGACCTCGCTGGCAGCAAATTTTTTCTCAATCACCTTCACCTCGGCCCCTGGTTTGCAACCGCCAGTGGCGCTGCCGAAGAGGTGGTCCAGATGCAGGGCCTTGATGGCATTGTGCGTGCGGATGCCGTGGGTGGAGGCCATTTCGCAAAAGCGGGCCGCATCTTCCGCCTCGGCAGCGGTGTATCCCCGGTGCAGGTAGGCGGCACGGACGAGGTCGTTGTGGGCGGCAGTGGGGAGGACGTGATACGGAGTGGCCATGGTAAGGTTGTAACCCTGCTATAAACTGGCCAGAGAGGCGTGCAAGTGCAGAGGCGGCCTGTCTCGATACCGAAGTGACCATGATGTCTGGGGATGCGGACAGTGGCTCACAGCCCTGGGGGACATGGAGTAAAGGCCCATGATCACCCCATAAGCCCCCTCGGACATGCGTTTCAGATCATTCGTGGAGTGGAAATGGACTTAAAATGTCAAACTGAAATGGCAAAAACCATCTAGGTATGACGAGTTGCGGGATGGACGGATGCGATTTTTGCAGGTGGCGGTTTTCACTTCATGCGGCTTGTCTTGATCCTTGACCGCCGCGTTTTGCCCTCTGAACTTCAGGACTCCATGTCCGTCCCGCTCCTCGACGTTAACGCTCAGAATCATCCCCTCGAATCCGAACTCCAGGCTGCCTTTATCCAGGTGCTGAGGCATGGCCGCTTCATCATGGGGCCGGAGATGGAGGTCTTCGAAAAAGAGATCGCCGCGATGGTGGGAGTAAAGCATGCATTGGCCGTCTCCTCCGGCACGGATGCGCTGTTGCTGGCCCTCATGGCGCTAAACATTGGCCCGGGTGATGAGGTGCTGTGTCCGGCCTTCACTTTCTTTGCTACAGCAGGGGCTGTGTCCCGCCTGGGGGCGGTGCCCGTTTTTACAGACATCTGCCCTATCTGCTTCAACCTGGATGTGAACGATGCCCGGGCCAAGATCACCCCCAAGACGAAGGCCATCATTCCTGTGCATCTCTTTGGCCAAAGCGCGGACATGGATGCCATCACAGCCCTGGCGGCGGAAAATGGCCTGCGCGTTATTGAGGATGGGGCACAGTCCATCGGCGCTAATTACAAGGGCCGTGCCTGCGGTGCCATTGGCGACTTTGGCGCCTACAGCTTTTTCCCCAGCAAGAACCTTGGTGGTTTTGGCGATGGCGGGATGCTGGTGACCAATAACGACGAACTGGCTGAGTTTGCGCGGGTTCTGCGCGTGCATGGTTCCAAGCCGAAATATTATCATCATTACGTGGGCGGGAACTTCCGCATGGACACCCTGCAATGCGCGATGCTGAGCGTGAAGGTAAAGCGCTATGCTGAATACACCGCGCAGCGCCAGACCAATGCAGCCCATTATACCGAGGCGCTAGCAAAGCTGCCCGGCGTGATCCAGGCGGACCCTTCGCATTGCAAATGCATCACCTCCCAAGATGCTTGGCTGGCGGGACAGGCGGCGCGGATCGTGCTGCCCGTGGGCTATGCGCACAACACGCACATTTGGAATCAATACACTCTGCGCGTGCTCGGTGGTCAGCGTGACTCCCTGCGGGATTATCTGCAAAAGGCGGGTGTCGGCTGTGAGATTTATTACCCGCTCACCCTGGATCAGCAGCCCTGCTTTGCCGACCTGCCGGAGGCCTCCCGCACAGGCTGTGAAGTCTCCCACCGCATGGCTGGCGAGGTGATTAGCCTGCCCATTTATGGAGAGCTTACCGAGGCCCAGCGAAACGAGGTCATCGCAGGCATCGCAAGCTGGCTCAGTGCTTGAAGATCAGAAACTTACGGCACACAAAATTGATCAGCACAGAGGTAACTGCCATGCTGAGCTGGGCCAACAGGGTATTCAGACCAAACTTCTGGATCAACCACGGTCCCGCCAGCAGCCCTCCGCCAAAGCTGATGACACTGATGCCAAAGAAACTGGCCATTTCCACCAGGCGGCTGTGACGGCCTGATTTAAAGACCCACAAGACATTGGTCACATACGCTACTGCTGTGCTGAAAAAGACCGCGATGGAGTTGCTGATCGTGCTATTCAGCGCACGGGTCTCATTTGGGATGGAGGAGTCAATGGAAGGAAAGGCCCAAAGCGAAAGCGCCACCCAGATAACCTGATGTGTGGCAAAAGCACCGACCCCGCACACACCATATTTAACAAATTGAAGGAGCGGGTGCGCATCGCGTGAGTTCACCTGCCGCATGACTGTGCGCCAGTCATTGTTGCGGACAAAGTGGGCGGCGGAGTTGAGCTGAGAGAGCATAAGGAGAAGACTCATACTGACGCCGCCTTTCCCGCTCGGCACAAGAAACAAAAAACGCGGCCAGGACGAAGCCCGGCCGCGTGACTGAGGGAAACGATGCGTCTCCGCAAAGGAGGATCAATAAGGATTGCCGTAATAAGGCTGGCCGTTGGGGTAATAACCAGTCGGGCGGCGCTGTCCCTGGTAGCCCTGGTTGTAACCCTGATTGTTATAATATTGGGCATTGCGTTGATCCTGCGCATTGCCGATGGCGTTGCCACCGAGTGCGCCAAGGCCTGCGCCGATTGCTGCGCCTTCCAGGCCGCGACCGCTTTGATTGCCGATGATACCACCGGCTGCGGCACCACCGAGCGCGCCGATGACTGCACCCGTTTGGGCGTTTGGTCCGGTGGCGCAAGAGACAAGGCTGAGAGCCGCGAGGAGAGAGAGAACGATTGATTTCATACTTGGGTAGGTGACTCCTTAGTCGGGAGCAGATTACGACTTGTTCAGTTAAAAGGTCAATCTTTGCAAAAAAGTGTCACTGTGTGAACTCAGCGAAAAAGTCGGAAGAAGCGAAAAACGAAGTTGCGCGGGCTCATTGCTGTGGTAGGACTTCCGACTCCCCCGCCCACTAACCGGGCGCTGACCTCTTATGCGTGTCCGTACATCTGTTAAACCTCTCTGCGAACTTTGCCGCGTCATCCGCCGCAAAGGCGTGGTCCGCGTCGTCTGCAAAAATCCACGCCACAAGCAGCGTCAGGGTTAATTTAGACACCTCATTTTTTAAGCACCTTCTGATTATGGCACGCCTACTTGGAGTCGAAATCCCGAACGAAAAGAAGATCGAATATTCTCTGCCATATATTTATGGCATCGGTCTCCCATTGAGCCGCAAGATTCTTGCCGCCAGCAACATTGATCCCAATGTCCGCGCCGGAGAGCTGACGGATGATCAGATTGCCCTCATCACCCAGGTGATCCAGGGGATGAGCATTGTTTATGAGGGTGACCTTCGTCGTGAGCAGGGGATGCACATGAAGCGCATTCTTGGCATCAACTGCTACCGCGCTACCCGCCACCGCCGTGGCCTTCCAGTCCGCGGTCAGCGCACGCACACCAATTCACGCACTCGCAAAGGCCCACGTAAGACCGTCGGTGCCCAGAGCAAGCAAACTCCCAAGAAGAAGTAAGGGCTGACCCTGGACTCCGAGCTCAAACTCAATTCGTATTATGGCAGAAGAAACAACAACTCCGGTCGCGGCCCCTGAAGCTGCCGCGCCAGCTCCGGCTCCGGTGCCCGCTCCTGGTGCACCTGCCGCCCCCGCCGCTGACAAGCAGCCTACCAGTGGTGACCGTGCCGTCTCTCAGAGCGTGTGGCTCGAGATCGGTGGTGGTGACGGCACTGAGACCGCCAAGGTCATCAAGGCCAAGGGTTCCAAAAATGTCAGCGCCGGTATCGTTCACGTGCGCTCGACTTTCAACAACACCATGGTCTCCATCACGGACCGCGTGGGCAACCTCATCGGTTGGTCCACCTCCGGCAAGATGGGCTTCCGTGGCTCCCGAAAAGGCACCGCTTACGCAGCCCAGGTCGTAGCCCAGGATGCTTGCCGTCAGGCCATGAGCCATGGCCTCCGCGAGGTGGAAGTTCGTCTCCGTGGTCCTGGTTCAGGCCGTGAGTCCGCTGTCCGTGCCGTTCAGGCCATGGGTGTCGAAGTCACCCTCATCAAGGACGCTACCCCGATCCCTCACAACGGCTGCCGTCCGCCCAAGGCACGTCGCGTTTAATCTCGTCTCCCGCATCCTACCCGTATGGCACGTTACACAGGTCCCCGCGAAAAGATCGCCCGCCGCTTTGGCGTCGCGCTTTTCGGTCCTTCCAAATCCCTCGAAACCCGTAACTTCCCCCCAGGGCAGCACGGCGTCAAAAACTCCCGCCGCAAAAACTCTGATTACGCGGTCGCCCTGATCGAAAAGCAGAAGCTGCGTTTCCAATACGGTGTGCTTGAAAAGCAGTTTCGCCTCACCTTCGCTGAAGCTCAGCGCCGTAAAGGGGTGACCGGTGAAAACCTGCTTCAGATGCTGGAGTCCCGCCTGGATAACGTCGTTTATCGAATGGGCTTTGCGAACACTCGTTTTGCTTCCCGTCAGCTCGTCGCTCACCGTCACTTCACCGTGAATGGCAAGATCGTCAACATCGCTAGCTATCAGGTGAAGCCAGGTGACGTGGTTGCCGCCAAGAATAGCCCTCGTTCTCAGCAGCTTGTGGGTCGTTTCCTAGAGATGACCTTGGGTAACCCATCTCCTGATTGGGTGACTGTGGATCGCGACAAAATGTCAGGCGTGTACAATCGCTTGCCGATCCGCGATGAGATCAACCCGATCGCCAATGAGCAGCTCGTGGTGGAACTCTACTCCCGTTAATCCAGGAAGTCTCACAGGACCAACTTCCTTCGAAAGGGACGCCGAAAGGCGTCCCTTTTTCGTAACTTCACCGCTTTCTCTAACACCTCATACCTCTCATGATCATTCCCGAGCATCTCGAAGTCATCGGTCAAGAACTCGCCATCCGTTGGTCCGATCAAACGGAGGACTACATCCTCTGTGAGCGCCTGCGCGCCTGCTCCCCAAGTGCCGAAACCACGGGCGAGCGGGATCTTTTAGGCCGCAAATACGGTGGCACGGATCAGAAACACTACCCCGGTGTCACCGTGCGCGGCTGGCGTGTCATCGGTGGTTATGCCATCCAGTTTGATTTTTCGGATGGTCATAACACGGGCTTGTATGCTTTTGATTACCTCAAGGCGATCTGCCGTGAGGTAGGAACGGCGTAATTGATCTGAGCCGAGGCAGGCGTCTCCCTCATGGGGCTTTCTTTTTGCCTTTGCCCTGACCTTTCACGGGAGCTTGGGGTTGCAGATGCTGGGTCTTTTTCACCAGGGCTGAAAAGTCATCGGTTTGCCGCTGCCAGAGCGCGGCGAGTTCCCGCACTTTTTCGGGTTTTTCCGCAGCCAGGTTGTGTGACTCTGCCCGGTCGGTTTTCAGATCATAAAGCTCCCATGGGGTGTCTTTCGTGGCGACGAGTTTCCAGTCCCCGGCACGAAGGGCGCGGTTGCCCTCATGCAGCCACCAAAGAGATTCACGGGCGATGACGGTATCTTTGGCAAAGGCGGGCACCAGGCTTTTGCCTGGGGCGGGCGGGAGAGGTTCGTCATTCCATGCTTTTGGTTGGGCTACACCTGCCAGTTCCAGCAGCGTGGGCATGATGTCCACGACGTGTGTAGGGCTCTGCCGTAGCTCTCCCCGGGCCGGGATTCCTTTTGGCCAGTGGGCGATCAAAGGTGTACTAATGCCGCCCTCATGCACCCAAGTTTTATGCCTGCGAAAGGGGGTGTTGCAGGCGCTGGAAAAGCCGGGACCGAGGCACAGATACGTGGCCGCGCTGCCCGGTTCCGCCTGGGGATTATGCCCTCCATTGCGAACCATGATCTCCGCGCTGGCACCGTTGTCTGAGGCAAAGACGATGAAGGTGTTTTCATAGGCGCCCATGGCCCGCAGTTGCTCTAGGATACGGCCGATCTCCCGGTCCATGCGGTCCACCATGGCGGCGTGGATGGCCATCTTGGTGGCCTGAAAACGGCGCTGCACGTCCGTGAGTTTTTCCCAGGCCAACGGGCGGTTGACCTCCCCGGGTCCCAGTTTCTCCAGTGCCTCAGGGAAGTCATATGGCGGCCCGATGTCCTCCTCCAAGGCGGAGAGCCCCATCTGCGGAAAGCCTAACTGCTTTTGCTTCTGATGCCGCGCCTCCCGCATGACCTCCCAACCCTTCAGATATTTGTCCCGATAACGGGCGATGTCCTCTGGCAGGGCATGAAGTGGGAAGTGTGGGGCGATGAAGGGGATGTAGTGGAAGAAAGGTCGGTCCTCGTATTTTGTGGCGTGTTCTTTCAGGCAATCGACGGCGTGATCGGCGGTGGCGATGGTGGTATAATAGCCGGTTTCATTTCCCGGCACCTGCACGGGCACGTCATCAATGGCATTGCCACGGGCACTGAAGAAATTGCCCTGATTACGGGTATCCAAAGAACGGTCAAATCCGGCCTGTAAAACCGGGCCATCAATGTGCCATTTACCGCTGTGATAGTTGCGGTAACCCGCTGTTTTCAGGTGCTCCGGCAGGAGACGTGCCCACGGCTGACGCACGCCGCGTCCGCCGCCGCCCAGGCCTGGCAGCTCATCCCGGTGGATCTGCTGTGCGTAATAACCGCTGAGCAGCGCTGCACGTGTTGGCCAACAGCGTGCCGTGTTGTAAAATTGCGTGAAGCGCAGCCCCTTGGCAGCCAGAGAGTCCAGGTTCGGTGTGGCGATCTCCCCGCCGTAGCAGCCCAGGTCAGAATAGCCTAAGTCATCTGCGAGAATGAATATGATGTTAGGCCGTTCCTTCGCAGTGGCCGTCAGCAGGGACAGAGTGGTTAGCAGGAGGGAAAACAAAACGTGCATGGTGGCGCAGGAGAACGTACGGCAAGGGTGCGGACTTGCAGGCGAGGTGGTTTGGGGTTCTACAATACCCCGCATATTTCCCCCCATGTTCTTCGACACTCACACCCATCTTGGCAGCCAAAAATTTGATACCGATCTGCCTGCCATCCTGGATCGTGCCCGTGCGGCGGGGGTGACGCGAATGCTGGCTCCGGCCACGGACTTGCCAAATGCGAGAAAGCTGCTGACCCTGGCGGAAAAGGAGCCGGACGTGCGTGTGGCCGTGGGCATTCATCCCTGCGATGTCGATAGCGTCTCCGGCGATTCCTGGTTCATGGAACTGCGGGAACTGGCAAAGCATCCGAAGGTGGCTGCCATCGGGGAGATCGGGCTGGATTACTTTCATGCCCCGCCGGAGGGCTTTGACCTGCCGGGGTGGAAGGCGCATCAGGCGCACTGCTTGCGCCTCCAATTGGACCTAGCGGTCGAGCTGGGACTGAATGTGGTGCTGCACAATAGGGAAAGCTGGGAGGATCTCACGGCTCTAGTCCTGCCATACAGCGGGCGTTTGCGCGGGGTGTTTCACTGTTTCACCGGCACCCTGGCGCAAGCTCAACCGCTGCTGGAGGCAGGGCATCTGATCTCCTTCACAGGCATCGTCACCTTCAAAAATCCAGGTCCGGCGGGGGAGGCCGTTCGCACCGTGCCTGCGGGTCATTACATGTTGGAGACCGATGCACCCTACCTCGCCCCTGTGCCGCATCGGGGACAGCGTTGCGAGCCCGCCTTTGTGGCCGACACGGCGCGAAAGGTGGCGGAGATGCGCGGCCAGACCGTGGAGGATGTGGCCCGTGACACTTCCGTCACGGCCTGTGGCTTTTTCAAAGGCTTTGATTGAGTTAACTCCAAGTAAAGAATACCCAAAGCGGCCTTGAATTTGCTTCCTGGCTGACCGCCGACATTTGTTTATCCACTCTCCTGCATGACCGCTTTTTCTCGCCTGCTCGCACTCCCTTTTTTCGTCTTTCTCCTCTTCTGTAGCAGTTGCACTGCGCCCATGTATCGGGAGATCAAGACCCCGCTGCCCGGCGGCGGTTTTCATGTGCAGCGCATCCGCCTGGCCCCGCGCGAGGCCGCACTGCTGCGCAAGCTAAACAAACAAAACCTCTATGCCGCCGGGCAAAAGGAGGCACCGGTTGATGACGGCTCTTACTGGGAAGGGGAGGGGGTGGAAGGCAGCCCGAGTCTGCGCATCAGCCTGAGCGAGCAAAAGGTCTATTTTCTGAAGGGAGGGCGCGAAGTCGGTGCCTCCCCGATCTCCTCTGGACGCGAAAGTCACGCCACGCGTCCGGGGAGGTTTAAGATCATGGAAAAGGATATCGATCACAAGTCCAACCTGTATGGAGACTATGTGGACGAGACAGGCACAGCTATCCAAAAGGAGGTGGATGTGCGCAAAGACAAGAAACCGAAAGGGGCCACCTTTGACGGGGCCAATATGCGCTACTTCATGCGGGTTACAGGAGCCATCGGCATGCACGAAGGTTACCTGCCCGGTTACCCCGCCTCTCACGGCTGCATCCGCCTGCCTGGCAAGATGGCCGAAATCTTTTATCAGAACTGCGAAGTCGGCACTCCTGTAGAGATCGTGCCTTAAACATGCGGATAGTTTCGCCGATGAAAACACGTGTGTGAGAGGATGCGTTTTTTCTCCTTTCTGCCGCTGTTAGTTGCTTTGCTATGCCTGTCTTTGTCAGGTCTCATAGCGTCGGAGACAACTAACCAATTATCCGAAAAAGAAAGGGCGCAGGGTTTTCGCCTTCTCTTCGATGGCAAAAGTTTTGACGGTTGGGCGCACAAGGGTAACTGGGTCATCGAAGAAGGAGCCCTGACGTGCCCTAAACGCGGCGGTGACATCACTTGGTCGGTGGAGAAAATCCCGAATGACTTTGAGCTGCGCTTTGAATGGAAAGCCTCCTTTGGCTGCAACAGCGGTGTTTATTACCGCCCCGGTCAATACGAGTATCAGGTGCTGGACAATGTGAACAGCGCCTATGCCAAAATCCCGCGTCAGGCCGCCGCCTCGCTCTTCTTTTGCATGGCCCCGAGCAAGGACAACGCCCGCCCGAATGACGTGTGGAATGAGGGGCGCATCGTGTGCAAGGGAACCGTCATCCAGCACTGGCTGAATGGTGAGGCGGTCATCGACTTTGACTATACGGACCCGCGTTGGGCGCGCGAGGTCGAGGTGCTGCGCATTCGCGGTGGAGACCTCTCCCTCCGCGGTGCCTCCTGCGCCTGCAGGATCATGGGCAGCCTGTCTCATTTCGTCATTTACGTCTGCGCGTCATCCCCGCAGAGGAGAAGCTGACCCCATCCCCCGACTTGAAACCCATCCCTATGAATGACGAAGCTCTCGCCCTGGAAAGCAAACGGATCGAGCAGCTTCTGAAGACCAAGAAGTAGTCTTGGCACAAACGGAGGCCCAAGGCGTTAAGTGGCCTTACTTCCGCGCCTTTGTCGCGATGGCCTTGTAGTAGCTTTCGATGGCGCTGCGGTATTCGGCGGCGGCTTCGCCACGGGTGGCTTCGCTGAGGTCGGCGGCCATTTTGCTGGGGAGGTGGCCCCAGTCGCCGTTGACCAGGATCATCTCGGAGCCCAGCACGCCTTCCACGACCTTCATGGACTGGTTGCCACCTTCATTGTTAGACGGCTGGGTGGGGTCGTTCGGATTCGGTTTGTTCTGCGCCTGCTGCTGGCCGGGCTTTTGCGAACCGGGGGTCTGGCCTTGGTTGCGCTGATTGGCCATGGACTGCTGCTGGCTCTGCTGGGCATCGGCCAGGCTTTGCTGGGCCTTTTGTTTTTGATCTCCCCCCGCCTGCTGGTCACCGGACTGGGACTGCTGCTGCTCGCCGGACTGGCCCTGCATGGGGTTCAGGGTCTGGTCGAGCTGGTCAAGCGCCTGAGCTAGGAGAGCGCCCTGGACATCTTGAAAGGGATTCACGGACATGGAGGGCGGAGTCGCGGCGGCGGTGGCCTCGGCGGCTTTGGCAGCCTGCGCAGCGGTGGCCTGGGCTTCGGGGCCGACGGGTTTCTGCGCCTGGCCGGGCTGGCCTTTGGCGGCCTGCGCCTGCTGCTGGAGCTGGTTGCTGGCCTGGGCGGTCTGCTGCGCGGCTTCCTGCTGACCGAGACGCTGCTGATGGCGGGAGACACGGGCGAGATCATGGGCGGCTTTCTCCGCCGCCAGACCGATGTTGCTGGGCTGCTGGGCTTCACCGGCGACTGCCTGCTCGCTGCTTTGCGCGGCTTGTTTGGAAAGCTCGGCCAGGGACTTCTGCATGGACGGATTTTTCGGCAGTTCCTTTTCTAGCTCGGCCAAAACCTTGGACGGGTCCGCCCCGGCATCCTGGGCCATGGCGGCGAGTTCCTGGGCGCGTTTGTAGGCCTCCTCCAGGGACTCCTGCACGCCGAGTTCCTGCTCCATGTTTTGCATGGCGGCGAGCTCCTCTTCGGTCAAAGCCTGACCGTCTTCCGCCTTGGCCATGTTTTCGGCCAATTGATCCAGAGCCTGCGCGGTCTGCTGCTGGGCCTTGGCGGCCTGGCTCAGGTTTTGGGCCTGTGGCTGGCTCTGCTGAGCCTGGGCGGCCTGCTGGAGGTTTTGGGCGATCTGCGGGGCCTTCTGCTGCATCTGCGCGAGTGCGACATCGGCCATGCGGGCGGCCTGGCGTTGATTGGCTTCCTGGAGGTCGGCGGCGTTGGCTTCCTGGCGTAGGGCGGCCTGAAGGGACTCCATCTGCGCGGCGTTCTCAGCGGCTTCGGTTTGCAAAGCCTGAGCCTTCTCTCCCACCTCGGCCACGGGCTGGTTGGCCTCGGCCTGGGCGGCGGCTTCCTGGGTGGCCTGCTGGGTCTGCTTCAGGTCCTGGGCCACGGCCTTCATCATGTCGCTGACATCGGGCGTCAGACCGGCCAGGGTTTCACGGGCGGCTGCGGTTTGCGTGGCGAGCTGCTCGGCCAGTTGCGACGCTTTTTGTTCGGCATCGGCGGCGGCCTGCTGGGCGGGCTGCATGTTTAAGGGCTGGTTAGGCTGATGCGCGGACTGGCGGGCCAGGGCCTGGAGTTGCTCGGCGGCCTGACGGCTGGCATCCGAGGCCTGCTTGGCGGTGGTGGCGAGCTGCTGGTCCGGCACCTTGAGCTTGCGCAGCATGTCCGGCACCTGGCGCAGGGCCTCGCTGGCAGCGCGGGCCTGATCGGTGGCCTGGGTGGGGGTGGTGCTCTGGGAGGGATCAGGATTTGCGGCGGCTTCGGCGATGGCTTCGACCGCTGTTTGGGCCAAAGCATCCGCCTCCAGCATGCGGGTCAGCTGGGTGAGCTGCTCGGCCTTTGCCTGAGCGGCAGCGATGGCGGCCTGTTCTTTCGGCAGGGCGGCGACTTCGCGGGCGAGTTGCCCTGCGGCACGGCTGGCGCGGTTGGTGTCCAGGGCAGCTTCGGTGTTGGTGCGGGCGTTTTGCTCACGCAGCACGGCCTGTTCTTCGAGCTGTTTCGTGGCCTGGGTCAGTTTCTTTTCCGCCTGTTGCACAGCAGTCTGGCCTTCTCGGTCCAGCTTCTCTTTGCGCCTGGGGTCCTTGGCTTCTGCGGCGGCCTGAGTCAGGGCGGTGCGGGCTTCATTCAGCGCGACGATGGCGGGGTTTTCCTGACGGGTCAGTTGTTCACGCAATTGGTTAGCCTTGTTGCCTGCGTTTTCCGCCATGGCACGCATGGCATCGGACGCGCGGCTGAGGCGCTGGCGATGATTGTCGGCGGCCCCATAGAGATGCTCGGGGCTCTTGGTCTGGTCGGGCTTGTCCAGGCTGGCGGCCAAGTCCCCGGCGGTCTCGGCGAGCTGCTTGCGCATGTCCTCCACCTGCTTTTGCTGACCGCCGTCCAGGACGGGTTTCAAGGTCTCCATTTCCTGGCGCAGGGCCTCGCTGGCGGCGATGGCGGCACGCTGCTGCTCCTGCCATTTCGGGCGCTGGCTGCTGTCGCGATTCGCGGTCAGGGATTGTTCTGTCAGCAGGGCTTCCTGGCGGCTGAGCTGCTGCGCGGCCTGGGCCACGATCTTGGCATTGTCCTCGGTGGCAAAGGCGCGTGCGGCCTGGGCCACGGCCTCCGCATCGGCACCGGCCTCACTGGCGGCGCGGCGCAGCGACTCGGTGTTTTCCAGGTCCTGCCCGGTCAGCTTTTTCATCTGTGCCAGCGATTCATGGCGCATGTGGGCCAGCTTTTCACCCAGGGCCTGCACCTCCATGCTATCCAGGTGCGTGGGGGCGGACTGCGCAGCCTGCTTGAGCTGGGTAAACAGGTCCTCGGCACGATCCGCCACCTGCTGCAGCTCCGTCTGCGCACGCGCCAGGGCGGATTCGGGATCGGCATTGCCGGTCTTCTTTTGGACCTTCTTCACCTGGTCCATGACCTTGCGCATCTCGCGGGTCTTTTCGGACAAAGCGGTGGCTTGCTGAGCGAGGCGGCGCATGTCCTGGGCCCACTGGCGCTGCTGCGGGTCCACCGTCTGCTCCAGGATGATGATGCGCATGGCGGGGGATTCAGCAGTCTGGCCCTTCAGGTCCGTGGCCACCAGCTTGATTAGCACGGAGTCGCCCGGCTTCACCTGCAGCGGGGCCAGCGGCAGCGGCGTCTGCACGCTGGTTTCCTTGCCCGGATTCACCGCCACCTCGCGCTGTTCCCAGTCGGTGCCGTTCACGGCATGGGCAAGGTGGACGGTCTTCAGGCCCACGTCATCCCCGGCCATGCCCTGCACACGCACGACTTCATCCGCCATGAGGGCGAGCTGCTCCTGCGGCTCCAGGATCTGTGCCACGGGTGGCAGGTCGGGGATGCTGATGATCTGCCAGGGGGAGCTTTCCTCATTGGTGAAACCGGTCTCTTCGGCGGACAGCGCACTGCGCCAGGCCTCATGCTCCGGCAGCACCTGGATCTCACCCGTCAGGCGGCCATCGGCGGTCACGGTCATGGGCAGGGCCTCGGGATGATCGGCGTGGTCGGGGTTGATGAGCAGCGTTGCGTTTTTCACCTTTTGGTTAGGCTTCAGCGCCAGCTTCACCGTGCTGCCCTCCAGGGCCTCGATGTCGCCCTGCTCGCCGGTGATGGTGGTTTCCGGCAGGCCTGAGTAAGCCGGGGGGACCACGGTTTTCACGAACTCGATGATCCGGGGCCGGGCCCGTGCGGACAGCGTGAACCAGGGCGAAATCGCATCCCCCGCCAGCACGCGGTAGCGCAGGTCTCCCTGGCCGATGGCGACCATGCCCGCGTAGTGCGTGTCGTGGCTGCGCACCAGCTCCGTGCGGCGTGCCTTGCTGCCGTCCGTCTCGGTTTCCAGGATCACGGAGTCCGGGGTTGGACCGGTGACATTGGCGACGATTTCCAGCTCGGAGGCAAAGGGCACCAACTTGTTGGCCGGGTCCGGCGCGACGATGGCGATCTTCACACTGGAGGGGCGGGAGAGATTGGCAAAGGGGATGGCCGCCCGTGCCATGAAGCCCGGCAGATGCAGCGCGGGCACGCAGCTCAGGCCGATGACCACCACCACGGCAGCACCCAGGCCTGACAGCCACGGTTTCAAAGAACGCAGGGGCAGCAGGGCGGCGAGGTCCAGCTTCTCCATCTGCGCGGCCACGTCATCCTGGAGACGGGCGCGGAACTCCTCCGAATCGCCCCCTTTTCCCTCGGCCAGTTCCACCGCAGCCAGCAGGCGCTCGCGCAGATCGGGCGAGACGCTTTCCATCAGCCGGGCCGTGCCCATGGCATCCCGGCCTAACGAAAGATGCCGCAAGGCCACCTGCCACGCGGCAAAGATTGCACCACCATAGGCCAGCAGCGTCAGCCAGGGGCGCAGCACCTCCGGCATGAACCAGGCGCGGTCCAGCAGGGCAATGAAAGTCCAGGCGGCCAGGGCGACCAGGGCCAGGGCCAGCCCCGCCCGGTAAAGGAGGAGCCGCCGACGGCGGGCACGGAAAGCCTGGAGCGCCTGGGCAGTGGCGGGGCGGAGGGAAAGATTCATCAGGGGAAGAAAGGGGGCAGGCAGTAAACGAGGGCTGGGGGCGGGTTTTTCGACTTCCACCCCTAGCATTTTTTTCTTCCCGCTCCAAGAATCCAGGTCAGCCGTGCGTCTGAACGAGAAGTGAATCCTCTTGCTTCAAGAAGAATGTCCCGGTTATGCTGGGATTGAACGTATTTTATCCCGCCATGGACCCTAAACAGCCAAATTCTGGCCTGCCAGCCCCAGACGCCTTTGTGCCGCCCCCGCCTGGAGGAACGCAGCCATTGGGAGCTCCACCGAGCTACACGCAGCCGGGCAACCTTGGTTATCCGGTTCAGGGCAATCTGGGGTATCCCGTGCAACCGGGGATGATGCCCCCGCCATCCGGCTTTCCTGCGCCTTCCGCCGCCTCCGGCCCGGTGCCTGTGGCCGCCGCAGAGGTGGAGGAAGAGGGCATGGCCGTGGAGGCGATGTCGGGTGAGATGTATCATCCCCCGGCCCTGACGCACTTCGAACCAGTGAAGCGCCCGAACGCGATCATTCAGGCCTGGCGCAAGGTGGGCGGCGGTTCTTTGGCGCTGAGCATTGCGATTCACGTGGGCATCTTGGTGCTGGGCGGGGCCATCGTGGTGAGCACGCAGATGATCCAAAAGCAGGTGGATTTCCTGCCCGGTGGTGGCACGCAGCAGGGGGCGGCGGCCTCGGCGGAAATGCAGCACAAGGTGCAGCAGAAGAAACGCACGTCGTTGAACAAGACGATGCCGATGAAGAAGATCGTGAGCACGAGCCAGAACTCGGCGATCACGCTGCCGGATGCGCCGCCGGACCTGTTGGATGTGCCGGATGTGAGCACGATGCTGGGCGGCGGGAGTCTGGGCAGCGGAGGCTTTGGCAAAGCGGGAGGTGGAGGTGGCTTTGGCACGGGGATGGGCATGGGCAGCATGTCGGGCTTTGTGAGTTTGCCGCCCTCAATGCGCAGCCGTTGCTCCCCGCAGGAGCGTTTGAAAAAGCTTACCGATAGCGGCGGCAGTCCCGAGTGTGAAAGAGCGGTGTCCGCCTCTCTGGAATGGCTGAAACAAAAACAGGGGCCGGATGGTGCTTGGCCGGGGATGGGCAGCAAATCCGCGATGACGGGTCTGGCGCTTCTTTGTTACCTCGGTCGGTGTGAGACGCCGGATTCGCCTTTTTATGGCGACACGGTGATGAACGGCATTCTTTACCTTGTGGAACTGAGCAAAAAGAACCCGCACGGCATGATTGCCGAGGACATTTATAACAACGGTTCCACCTATGCCCACGGCATCGCCACGTATGCGCTTGGGGAGATGTACACGCTGGCCCGTTTGGGCAGTAAGGAACTGCCGGGCATGAGGGAAGCGTTTGAAAAAGGCGTGCAGTTGATCATTAAAAATCAAAACACCCGTGGCTCCTGGACTTATGGCGGCAAAGATGCCGGAATGCCCACGGCCTACACCCCGGATAGCAAGGGCGAGGACCTTTCGGTGGCGGGCTGGCAATTTCAGGCACTGAAGGCGGCCAAGAACTCCGGCCTGAAGATTCAGGGGCTGGACGGTGCCATCAAAAAATGCACCGACTACGTGTTGGCCAAGCAGACCAAAGACGGCGGCTTTGGAAACCCCAACCGCGATGCGCACTACAACCAGTGGAGCCTCACCGGTGCGGGTTCCCTGGCACTGCAAACCATGTCCAAGGGGCAAACGGCACCTCTTAAAAAGGCTCTCGGTTTCTTGCGCACTTTCCTGGAGGCCGAGCCGCTGGACTGGAATAAAAACTGCAACCCTTATTGCTGGTATTACTACACCCAGACCTTTTTCCAAGCCGGGGGAGACGACTGGAAGTTCTACAATCAGCAATTCCTGCCCCAAATCCTGGCCGCGCAACAGCCTGATGGCAGCTTTAAAAAAGGCCGCCCGAACTGGCCCGCCGGAGACGCCACCGATCCTGTTTATCGTCAGACCCTTTGCACCCTCATGTTGGAGGTGTATTACCGTTATCTGAAAGTCGCGGATCGTGAGGAAGAGAGTTTCTTTGATCGGTGAAAGTGGGGCCAGTGGTCCCAGGTAGCTGAACTGGCAGGGCCAATACTCAGTCAAAGATTCCAGGTGCATTGACGGAGCCTTTCCGCCAGCATGTGGGCATGACACCAGATCCTGAATCTTTTCATTTCGATTTCATCGTCATCGGTGGCGGCAGCGCCGGTTATGCGGCGGCGCGTACGGCGCATTCGCTCGGGCTGCGGGTCGCGGTGGTAGATGGGGCGGCGGAGTTGGGGGGGCTGTGCATCCTGCGGGGGTGCATGCCTAGCAAGACTTTGATTGAGTCTGCGGATCGCAATCTCAGCATCCGCCGTGCGGCGGAGTTTGGCTTAAAGGCAGAGTCCTTGGGGGCGGATATCCGCGCGATTCGGGATCGTAAACGCACCTTGATTGCGGACTTCGCGGGTTACCGGCAGCAACAGATCGAGGACGGGCGCTTTGTTTTATATCGTGGTCGGGCAGCGTTTGCGGATGCGCACACGCTTGAGGTGCTGCCGCGTGACGGCGCGGCTTCGTTTCGGGTGACCGGCAGGACGTTCTGCATCGCCACCGGGTCCGTGCCCGCGGTGCCGCCGATCCCGGGGCTGGTCGAGGCGGGTTTTTGGACTAGCGATGACGTGTTGGATGCGGAAGCGCTGCCGGATTCCTTTGCCGTTCTGGGTGGCGGGGCCATTGCGCTGGAAATGGCACATTACCTGGAAGGCGTGGGCCGCAAGGTCACGATCATTCAGCGCGGGCCGCAATTCCTCACCGGCCTGGATGAGGCGTGCAGTCAGGTTGTGGAGGCGGCTTACACGCACCGGGGCATCACCTGCCACCTAAAAACAGGCATTCACCGCGTCACCCAGGTGGGCGGGCGCAAGCACATCGAATACCGTCATGGGGAGCGGGAGCGCAGCGTGACAGTGGATGAGATTCTCATCGCGATGGGGCGCGGCCCGGCCACGGAAGGGCTAAATCTCGCCGCTGCTCACATCGGCCTCAACGGGAAGAAGATCGCTGTGCAAGCCACCATGCAGAGCACACAGCCGCACATCTTTGCCGCCGGGGATGTGTGCAGTCCGCTGGACGTGGTGCATGTGGCCATTCAGCAGGGGGAGATCGCCGCCCGCAATGCACACCGTCTCCTGCACGGGCAGCCCGTGGAGGAAAAGGCAGACTACCGCCTCCTGCTCTTTGGCGTGTTTTCCCACCCGCAGGTGGCCGCCGTGGGCGCAGGCGAGGCGGAACTGAAAAAAGCCGCCACGCCTTATGTCTCCGCCAGTTACCCTTTCAACGACCATGGTAAATCCATGTGCATGGGGGAGACGGAGGGCTTTGTGAAAATGCTGGCTCATGCACACACGGGCGAGATCCTGGGTGCCTCCTGCGTGGGGCCTCATGCCACGGAGTTGATCCATGAAGTCGTCATCGCCATGCATTACCGTGCCACCGCGCAGGATTTCATGACCATCCCGCATTATCACCCCACCCTGAGCGAGATCTGGACCTATCCAGCCGAGGAGTGCGCGGATCAGGTGCGTGCGGTTTCAGTGGGCAGTCTTCAGTAATAGTGGTCAGTTTGCTCGGAGATGGCTTCGTTCCTTATCGACCCCTTGAATACGGAGAACGGAACCACCCCTCTCAGGGGCACTCCGCCGTTGCACGTTCCGCCTTCCTCGCTACCCACTGAGGTCTTCAGATGACACAACTCTTTGAAATCCTCGGCCAGTTTGATCACGAAAGCGATTGTCAGAAGCTGCTTTATGCCCCTCTGCCTCAGAAGCTCACCTTCCGTGAGAGCACGGTTTACAAGGTGGAGTATGAGGGCGATGCGGCGGCTTTGGAGGCCTTTGTCCATCAGGTGTTGCTGGACCCTATCAGCCAGACTCTGCGCGATGGCGAGACCCCGGCTTTTGAAAAGGCCTCGTTCACCCTTGAATATGGGATGAAGGGTGGGGCGCTGGATTTGGAAAAAGAGATGATTCTGAACTATTACCGCGCGCTGGAAAATCCCGGCTTCCAAATCACGAAACTCACCCTGCGCAAGAGGGTTTATGTGTTTGGTGAAAAGGCGGACTCCAAGCCTTTTGTCCGCGATATCTGCAACCCGGCTATTCACACTTGGGAAGTGCGGCAGGCCGCCTGACGCACCGCTATGCTGCGCTTTTCTTTCCTCGGTTTTCCAGTGAGCATTCACTGGATGTTTTGGCTGACCCTCGGCTTGCTCGGCGGTCTCATCGGGGCGAATACACCGGAGGCGATGCAGCGCGTGCTGGTCTGGGTCGGGGCAGGGGCGCTGTCGGTATTCATTCATGAGTTGGGGCACGCGCTGACCATGCATCACTTTGGCGCGCGGCAGGTGCAAATCGTCCTGCACAGCTTTGGCGGTTATGCGAGCAGCGAGCGCCGCTTTGCCCGGGGCGAGTCTTTTTTTGTCAGTGCCGCCGGGCCGTTTTTGCAAATCGCCGCCGGGGTGGTCATTTGGTGGATCATGGATGCTTGGCGGCCTGAGGCGCTGCTGGGCGTGTATTTCATGAAGTCTTTTGTGAATGTCAGCCTCATCTGGGCGGCGTTGAATCTTTTCCCCATCCTGCCCCTGGACGGCGGGCACATCCTGCAGGCCGTGCTGGGGCCACAGCGGCTGAAGACCACGCTGATCATCAGCCTCGTTTGCGCCGTGGGTTTCGGTATTCTTGCGCTGACACGCGGGCAGATTTTCATCACGGTTTTCTTCGCCATGTTTGCTTACAACAACTGGAAGCAGCTTCAGGGGGAACCGCCTGCGATGATGCCGTGAGGCTGAGCAAATCTTGAACCACTAATAGCCACTCATAAACACTAATGCCAGAGTCAAAAATCTGAGAATATTAGTGTTTTATAAGTGTCCATTAGTGGTTCCATTCCTCCGAATCTGATTTCCTTTTCCCTGCCATGTCCGCCCTCGACGATCTCCTCACTTGCCTGCGTTTCCCCAGCGTCTCCACTGACTCCAAGCACAATGCCGACACCCGCGCCTGTGCGGAGTGGCTGGTGGCGAAGCTGACCTCCATGGGCCTGACTACGGCCTTGCATGAGACTCCCAGGCATCCGGTCATCGTGGCAAAAAACAAACACGTCTCCGGTCGCCGTACGGTGCTGCTTTACGGGCACTATGACGTGCAGCCTGCGGAACCGTATGCGGAGTGGAAGTCGCCACCCTTTGAGCCCACCATTCGCGATGGCGTCATCTTTTGCCGGGGTGCGACGGACAACAAAGGCCAGCTCATTGCCCACGTGTCCGGTTTGGCTGAAACTCTGGCCGAGCATGGCGATCTGCCGGTGAACCTGACGATCCTGTTCGAGGGTGAAGAGGAGATCGGCAGCCCGAATTTGAAACCTTTCCTGGAAGCTCATCGCGAAGAATTGGCCTGCGATGTTGTGGCCATTTCAGACACGGGCATGGTCGGCCCTGGTGTCGGCACTTTCACCTACGGCCTGCGCGGCATCGCCTGTTTGGAGGTCAAGGTGCATGGCCCGACCATTGACCTGCATTCCGGCATCTTTGGCGGTGCCATTGCCAATCCGGCGACTATTGCCGCCCGTCTGGCCGCGTCTTTGCATGATGAACAGGGTAAGGTGCTGATCCCCGGCTTTTACGACGCCGTCAAGCCGCTGGCCGAATGGGAGCGCGCGGCCTGGGCGGAGCTGGGCGATGGCGATGCGGAGACGCTTTTCCTCACCGGTTCCCCCGCACTTTTTGGCGAGCCTGGCTTCACTGAGCGTGAGCGTCGCTGGGCCCGCCCAACAGCGGAGGTCAATGGCATCGGCGGCGGTTATCAGGGGGAAGGGTCCAAGACCGTCATCCCTCGGGAGGCCTTTGTGAAGCTCTCTTTCCGCCTCGTGCCGGATCAAAATCCCAATCATATCCTGGACCTCGCCTGTGCTTACCTCCAGGCCCAGGCCCCTGCCGCCGTGCGGCTGGACATTCATCGCGGCCACACCGGGCAGGCTTATCTCATGGACCCTCAGGGTCCCCTCGGTCAGGCTGCCCAGCGCGCCCTTACCCAGACCTTTGGCGGCAAGATCGCGCTCATCCGTGAAGGAGGTAGCATCCCCATCGTGCAGGCCTTCAAAGACGTGCTGAATGCGGACACGCTGCTCCTCGGCCTCGCTCTACCGGACTGTCAGGCCCACGCGCCGAATGAAAACTTCCCCATCGCCAACTTCGAGGCCGGTATCCGCCTGAATCAAGCCCTGCTTGCAGAGCTGGGTAAGTGAGCGAGTTCGCGCAACATAATCCGCCTCAAGAAGCGACGGCGACGGCACGTAGTTTGCCGCTCGCCATGAACACCATCCAACTCACCCACCGCAAAGCCATCGTTACCGGAGGTGCCCGGGGCATCGGTTATGCCATCGCCGAACGCCTGCTGCAATCCGGAGCCGCCGTGTGCCTCTGGGATGTGGATGCCGCCGCCCTTGAAGAAGCCCGTGCAAGCCTCTCCGCCCATGGCGAGGTGACCACTGTGCAGGTGGATGTGACCGACGCAGAGTCCACCGAGGCCGCCGCCGAAAAGACCCTCGCCGCCTTTGGCAAAATCGATTTGCTGGTGAACAACGCAGGCATCGCCGGAAATAATGCTAAGACCTGGGAGCTGAAGCCGGAGGAGTGGCGGCGGGTTATGGACATCAATCTCAATGGTGCCTTCCTCTGCTGTCGCGCCGTGGTCCCGCACCTGCTGGCCAACGGTTATGGCCGCATCGTCAACATCGCCTCCATCGCAGGCAAGGAGGGAAATCCCAATGCCGCACACTACAGCGCCTCTAAAGCTGGGGTGATCGCCCTGACGAAGAGCCTGGGTAAGGAGCTGGCCACCTCCAATATCCTCGTCAATTGCATCACCCCCGCAGTCATCGAAACGGACATCTTTCATCAGATGAGCCAGACCCACATTGATTACATGCTGGCAAAGATCCCAATGAACCGCTTTGGTCAAAAGCATGAAGCGGCGGCCTTGGTCGCTTGGTTGTGCTCCGAAGACTGCTCCTTCACCACCGGTGCCGTCTTTGACCTCTCCGGCGGACGCGCTACCTATTGAGACGATTTTAGCTCGTCAGGGAAAGAAAAACTGGCTACTGGTTTGCTGTCAGACGCCACCGCCAGCGTTGACAAACCCGCTCACCGCTCCTTTTTAGCCAGCCCTTGCCGGGGAAACCCGCCCAACCCTTCAGATCCGCACCTTTCCCACTATGGACTTCATCGCCAAAAACATCGCCGAACTCTCGCCCTCCATGACCTTAGCCATCACCAGCCAGGCCAAGGCGCTGAAGAAGCAGGGTGTGGACGTCCTGAGCTTTGGGGCGGGCGAGCCTGACTTTGACACCCCGGCCCACATCACCGCTGCCGCCATTGAGGCCCTTAATACCGGCAAGACCCGCTATACCGAGAGTGCCGGCCTGATGGAATTGCGCGAAGCCATCGCCGCCAAGTTGCTTCTCGACAACGGCCTCCAGTATGACCCCTCCCAGATCAGCGTTAACTGCGGTGCCAAGCACTCCTGTTACAACGCCATCGCCGCCTGTGTGAATGCCGGTGACGAAGTCATCATACCCGCTCCTTATTGGACCAGCTATCCTGAAATGGTGAAGCTCGTCGGCGGCATCCCCGTGATTGTCGAAACCAAGCTGGAAAACGACTGGAAGATCACCCCGGAAGAATTCGAGGACGCCATGTCCCCGATGACCAAGATGATCATCATCAACAGCCCCGGTAACCCCACCGGCTCTGTCTATTCTAAGGAAGAACTTCAGGCCATCGGTGAAATCGCCGCCGCCGAGGACATCCTCATCTTGTCGGACGAGATCTATGAAAAACTTGTCTATGGTGACAACCAACACGTCAGCATTGCCAGCATAAGCAAGGACATCTTTGACCACACGATCACCATCAATGGTTTCTCCAAGGCCTATGCCATGACCGGCTGGCGCCTGGGCTACACCGCTGCTCCCAAGAAGATCGCCGACGCCATCGACACCATCCAGAGCCACACCACCAGCAACCCGACCACCTTTGCCCAATACGGTGCCATTGCCGCCCTTCAGGGTGACCAGCAGATCGTCGCCGATATGCGGGATGAGTTCGACGTGCGTCGCCAGTATATGTTGAGCCGCCTACAGGCCATCAAGAACGTCAAGGTCATCGAGCCCCAAGGTGCCTTCTACTTCCTCGTCGGCATAGAGCCGATGGGCCTGAAGTCCATCAACTTCTGCGAAAAACTGCTCAGCAAAGGCAAAGTCGCTGCCGTTCCCGGCGTCGCCTTTGGCTCTGAATATACCATCCGTTTCAGTTACGCCACCGGCCTGGACGTGATCAATGCCGGTATGGACCGCTTTGAAGAATTCTGCGGACAGCACTAAGAGCCATTTGCTTTTCTAAGGGCCTCACAGTGGTAACATCGTGAGGCCTGTTTTTTGTCCGGTATAGGAGCGCGCGCCATTTCCAAGGGATGTGCCTCAAGGCTTGGTCAGCAGGATATCAAAGCCATAGATCTCGCGGAAGAGGTCGCATTTGGAGTTGATGGCGATCTGCTCGACGGTGGTGTCATCCACACCGGGGGTGAGGATGAACAGGCGGGAGCCCTCAGGGCGGAGCTGAATGGTCTTGATGCGCTGCATGTGGGTGCGGTCCAGGGCATCGGCGATGCGGAGGAGAGCAGCGAGTTTGAAGACGATCATGCGCTCCTCCCGGCTGAGGTCGGAGAAGGTGGGGTGGTTGGGCTCCGGGTTGTAGCGGCGGTGATAGCGGGCGAGCAGGGCCACCATCTGGCGATCAGCGGTGCTGAGACCGAAGATCTCGGTCTGGAGCAGGATGTAGAGGCTGTGTTTGTGATGCTCGCGCGGGCTGATGAACATGCCCACCTCATGCAGCACGGCGGCGACGCGGAGGACGAGTTCATACTTGGGCTCCAGGGCGTGCAGGTGCTGCAGCTCGCGAAAGAGCTGCTGGGCAAAGGTGGCGACGTGGTCCGCATGCTTGCGGTCGGTCTTGTAGCGCACGCCGATCTCGCAGGCAGCCTGCACGACCTCGTCCTGGAAGTTGGCCGTGTGTGGACTGGCGGTCATGAGGTCCAGCATGAGCTCACGCTGAAAGTCACCTTCGGGCACCCAGAGGGCCTCATCGCCAAAACGCCGTGCCAGGGCCAAGTTGGTCTGAAGCGCAGGGACGATGCCCTCGCCGCCGGTGTAATGGATGTGCAGCTTGCGCACCAGTTCGTCGGGGTTCAGTTGGGCGAGCTTTTCCGTGAAGCGTTCCAGTTCTTCTTCGGTGATGCGGAAGGCACCTTGTTTGGCGGTAGTCAGCTCGGCGGCGACGCTTTGAATCTCTGCCCCAATGGCGACGTGGTTGTCGATCATGTAGCCAGAGTAATCCTGTGCGAGATGGTCCACGACGCCTCGAATGTGCTCCTCCAGGTGGGTGAGGTGCTGGGAGGACTCGCCATCCGCCCCGGCCACGGCTTCACGGGCACGGAAGATGCCTAACCGATAGTTGCTATACGCGGCGAGGCGTCCGTTTTTGAAATACAGGGCACGGGTATTGCCGGGGCCGATGTGCGAGACAAAGGTGTGACCCTCCCTGAGGGAAGGGTTCTTTTTCAACATGCGCAGGCCGATCTGATAGACCAGGCGGGTCATGTCCCCGTCGTCGATCAAACGGGCGATGAGGCCGGTGCTGACTTGGAGGCGGTTGAGAAAGATCTCATGATTGGCGGCCTCGGATAGGATGTTCGTGTTGTAAAGGCGGACATTGGCCAGGGGGACGCCATACTCCCGCACGGTCAGGAGGTATCCCCTGAGGATGCCCGCCGCTTGCTCGACAGTGGAGCGGGTGATGGTGCCGGTGCGGAAGATGTCACGCGCCAGGGGCAGGGGCTTGTCCAGATGATCCAACAGGGTGAAGGCACCGGATTGTGCGCGGGTGCCGATGATGAGACAGAGGGAGGCGGCACCGACGTAAATGATGGCGTGCTCTGTGGAGGGGGGCGCTAACGTGTCAGACATGGAGGAAAGGGGGAGGTGGGGGAGGTGGGGATGATTGCGGAGATGGGCTCCGTGATTCAGGGTTTCACCATGCCGTTTCTGAGCCAGGCCACACTGCCTACGGCCACGGCATTGCCCCCTAGTTTAGCCAGGGAGTATTTAATGCTTTTGGTTAGGCTGGGGAGGGCGTATCGGTTCACTTCCTCCTTCAATGTAGTCAGGTAGAGCTGCGGGATCTCCTCCACCAGACCACCGCCGAGGGTGATGTGATCCGGGGCCAAGAGGTTCACGACGGCGGCGATGCCCATGCCGAGGTAAGTGATGCTGTTGCGGAATAGAGTGAGCGCGGCCGGCTGCTGGGTGTTGTATGCGGCGGAGAGGGCTTTGCTACGGATATCGCGCAGATTCCCGCGGGTCTTTTTATCCAGCTCCGGGAGCTGACCACGGTAACAGGCGATGCCTGCCTGAGAGGCGACGGCGAGGCGGCTGGTCAGGTCCTCGATCATCACGGCACCTGGCACGGCACTGCCCAGATGCGTGCCGGGGACGTAGATCATGCCCAGTTCCATGGCAGAGACGTTGCGGCCCATGATCAGCTTTCCATCATACACGAAGCCAGTGCCGACCCCCGTGCCGGGGAAGACGCCGAGGAGCGAGCGGGAGCCCTTGCCTGCGCCGAGCTTGTATTCGCCGAAGGTGCCTGCATCCACGTCATTGAGGACAGCCACCGGCTTTTTAAAGGCAGTCTTTAAAATGCCGGCCAGCCCCATGTTCTTCCAGCCCAGATTGGGCGCATTGACCAGGATGCCCTTCTCAGGATTGACAAGACCGGGGCAGCCGATGCCAATGCCCTGGAGGCCTCTGGGGTCCACCCCAGCGGCAGCGATGGCCTCACGAATGACGGAGGTGATTTTTTGGCGCCCTTTGATTTGGCCGTCCGATCCGCCGGTGGCCTTGCGTGCCGTGCCCAGGACGTTGTAATCTGCATCCAACACGCAGGCCAGCATCTTGGTCCCTCCCAAATCAAAGCCGATCCAGAAAGGCACCGCCTTCAGTTCGGTTGCGGGGGCCGCCTTGGGTTTCTTGCCAGGCTTCTTCTCTGACTTTTTTTTGAGAGGGGCTTTGGCAGGCATGGGCGGAAAGTGAATGTGCATTATAGAGCACGGACTTTCATCTTGCGGCAAGCAACATTCCCAGGATGCCGGTCTCCTCTCTGAGAGCCGGTCAGGACATCTGCACGCGTGCCAAAGCGGCAGCAAAACGGTTGTTGACGCCCAGCTTTTTAAAGACGCGATCCAGGTGATTCTTGACCGTGTTTGGGCTGATGCTCAGGGCTGTGGCGATCTCGTCATTGGACTTGCCCTTGGCCAGGCATTCCAGGACCTCCTGCTCGCGTTTGGACAAGATGTCACTGAAGGCGCGTTGTGGTTGTGTTTGCTGTAGGCTGGGCTGTAGAAAGACAAGACGGTGGCCTTTGCTGGCCATGGGCACAACCCAGACGGTGAGATGACGTTCGCCGATTTCGAGATCTTGAGAGCAGGGTTTGGGGACGCTTTCCTCCGTGACCTTGCGCACCAAGCTGAGCAGTGGCTCGGCCAAAAGTTCGCCTCTTTTCAAAGGAAGAGTGGTGAGTTTGCCGACGGTCTCAAAGGCCTGGGTGGTGGCTCCTAACAAATGATGAGTTGAATTGATGATCAACAGGGCACCCCCCAGCGCTTTTTCAACGGTGGTGATCATTTCCAGGCTTTGCGGGTTGGGGCGCTGGATCGCTTCTTCGGCGATTTCATTGAGGGCCAGGTCAATCCCAAAGGTGCCGGAGGAGCCGTTGTCAGAAAAGATCGTCGAGGAAGCCCCGACCAGTAGCCGCCAGCCATCGGAGAAGGACTGTGCACGGAGGCTGACTTTCGTCCTGGGCGCGCGTTGTTCATTTAGGGACTGCCAGTTTCCGGGAGGCGGCAGGTGGCAGTCTTCTTCCACGATGTCCAGATCCTCATCGAAACGCTGACTGCGCCGGATGTAGCGGGAGGAGACAGCGCGGACGGTGATGTTCGTTTCGGTGGATTTTTTGGTCTCACTTTCCCAGCAGACCCAAGTGGCAAAGCAGATGCTATTGGCGACAAGCACTTGTCGCAAGATTTCCATCTGCAGGCTTTTATCTGACAAGCCAAGGGATGTCACTCCTCCCAGGATTTGAGAAAGCTTATCGACCAAAGATGTCAACCAATTCACTAAAAGCCGACCCATAGTGGTTCCAGGCTATTAACCTGGTACAAGTTTGTGAGTATGAGGATAGGTTCTGCTAAATAAAAGTTAGGCCCCAAATGGGAACATTTATATCTCTAATGGCCCATTGATTGTTGTGCAAGTCTGCGTGACTTCGCTGGCACATGCTGTGCCAACCCCTTCATGTCTGCGCCACAGATGGCGATTTTTTGGGGTGAAAGACTGATCTTTCAACATCTACCTTTTCTGGGGCATGGTTCCTTGAGTTCGGGCGGTTTTACCATCAAGGCCCTGTGTCAGGACAGCCTCAGCGCCCGTCAAACCCTGCAACGCCTGCGCGTGATCCTGTATGGGGCGATGAAAAGGCAGGTGCCAAGCCTAGGACGCTACATGTGATTTCGAGTTTGCTGTGCATCGGGCACGACCTGGCCCAAAATCCCCTTGCACCTCCCGCTCATCCACCGGAAGTCTGGCACTCCTTTTCCCAGACCATGCAAAGCCTTTGGAACGACACAGAAGCCGCCACTTTCGGAACCGACCTGCTGGGCCAGCGCGTCTATACCAGCCGCCTGCTCGGGAGGAATCCGGCCCTGGTGCTGCATGGCGGCGGCAATACCTCCGTCAAGGTCACTGAGAAGGACTTCTTCAGGGATGAGGTGGACCTATGCTATGTGAAGGGCAGCGGCTGGGATCTGGCCACCATTGAGCGTGAGGGCTTTTCGCCCGTCCGCCAGGATGCCCTGATCAAGATGTCCAAACTCGCCACGATGAGCGATGCGGACATGGTCCTGCAACAGCGCGCAGCGATGACGAACCCGAATGCGCCTGCCGCCAGCATCGAGGCCATTCTTCATGCCATCCTGCCTTTCCGGTTCGTGGATCACAGCCACGCCAACGCCATCTCCGCCCTCACCTGCAATGCCGAAGGCGAGGCACGGGTGAAGGAACTGTATAGCAGCCGGGTGATCATCGTGCCCTACGTGATGCCTGGGTTCATCCTGGCCAAAACCGTGGCCGATCTCATCGCCGGACGCGATCTGCGTGCCGAGGGCATTCAGGGCATGGTCCTGCTGAAGCACGGCCTGTTCACCTTCGATGATGATGCACGCAAGAGCTATGAACTGCACATCGAGATGGTGACGATGGCGGAAGAATATCTCGCGACAAAGAACGGCGGTTTCAAACCTGCCTTGGCGGATGCGGCTGAAGATCTCATGGCCCTGGCCACCCTGCGTCAGGCAGTGTCCAAAGTCCGTGGATTCCCGCAGATTGCCCGTCTCAATGCATCTCCCGAAGCCGTGGGTTATGCAGGTCTGTCAAACGTGGCCGACTTTGGCACACGCGGACCTTTGACCCCTGATCACAGCATCCGCACCAAGCGCGCTCCGGCATTCATCGGCGAGGACATCGAAGCCTCGGTGAAGAAGTTCGCGGATGACTACGCTGCTTATTTCGATCGCAATGCCGACGGTCACACCATGCTGGATGCAGCCCCACGTTTCGCGATCTGGCCTAACAAAGGCGTCGTCAGCTTTGGCGATACGGTGAAGGATGCGAAGATCGTCGCGGACATCTCCGAATCCACCGCTGCGACGGTGCAGCTCGCTGAAGCCGTGGGCGGCTGGGAGCCACTGCCGGAGAAGGACATCTTTGAGATCGAATACTGGGAACTGGAGCAGGCCAAACTGCGCAAAGGTCCGGCCCGCAAGGTGCATCAGGGCAAGCTGGCCCTCGTCACCGGTTGTGCCGCTGGCATTGGTTTTGCCATCGCGGAAAGCCTGGCGGAGCAGGGAGCGCAGGTTGTGGGTCTGGACATTGACAAGGACATCCCGGAGATCATGAGCAAGATCGGCGGTGTCGGCATCGTGGTGAACCTCACCGAAGACGAACCCGTGCAGCAGGCGATCAACTTCGTCGTGCGCGAGTTCGGCGGCATCGACATCGTGGTCAGCAACGCGGGCATCTTCCCCAAGAACGAGCATCTCGACGTCATGGCGCAGACCGATTGGGATCGCACGATCTCCATCAACCTCACCAGCCATCAGAAGCTGATGAACAAGGTGATCCCGTTTGTCAAAGTCGGCCTGGATGCCAGCATCATCTTCGTCGGCAGCCGCAACTTCAAGGCCCCCGGCCCTGGTGCCTCCGCCTATTCTTGCAGCAAGGCCGCGCTCACACAGCTCTGCCGTGTCGCCGCCCTTGAACTGGCCCCTCATCGCATCCGTGTGAACATCGTCCATCCTGATGCCGTCTTCGACACGAAGCTCTGGACACCGGAAGCCCTCCAGCGCAGTGCCGAGCGCTATGGCATGACCGTGGACGAATACAAGACCAAGAACCTGATGAAGGTGGAGATCAAGAGCAAGGACATCGGCAACATGGTCTCCGCCATGGCATCTCCCCTCTTCGCCAAAGTTACTGGAGCCCAGATCCCTGTGGACGGTGGCAACGACCGGGTGATTTAAGGCAAGGGAACCCCGTTTGACATCGCCCTGGGCTGCATTGCTGCTCAGGGCGTTGTTTTTTACCGCTCCTCCACCCAGCCGGGGGCCGGGTAACTGCCGAGGACTTTGACCTTGGCTCCTTGTGTGGTTAGGTCGTCGATGGCCTCGACGATGGAATGCTCCTCATGGTGGCCGCTGATCTCCAGGAAGAAACGCGCCTGCTCGCCGGTGAGGTCGCCGGGGACGGGGCGGTTTTCGATCTGGCGGACATTGACGTTTCGGCTGGCAAAGGCTTGCAGCACTTCCAGCAAGGCACCCACGCGATCCCGCGCATGGACCATGAGCATGGTGTTGTCATGACCGGTCGGGGCTCCGCTGCGGCGGCCCAGGATGATGAACCGGGCGCGGGAAGCGTGCTCTCGCGGGGAGGTGGACAGGATACGCAGGCCATGCAGCTCCGCTCCCAAGGGCGTGCCGATGGCGGCGGCCCCGGGTTCGTTTTCCGCATGGGTGGCGGCGAGGCTGGAGGAGGCGCTTTCGGTTAGGCGGGCCTCGGGGAAACACTGGGCCAGCCAGGGACGGCACTGCGCAAGCATCTGCGGATGACCGTAGATAACTTTGATGGAAGCCGCATCTCCTTTGGCCATGACGACGGTTTCCACCTTCCACAGGATCTCGGCGTAAATCTGGAGATCGGAGTCCACCAGGTGATCCAGGGTATGGTGCACCGCGCCCTCGGTGGAGTGCTCGATGGGCAGCACGCCGTAGTCCACGCCTTGGCAGGCGACGCGGGAGAAGACTCCCTCCGTGCTGGCCTCGGCATGGTAGGCCACGCTGTTGCCAAATTTGTTGATGGCCACCTGATGGGTCCAGGAACCGGCAGGGCCGAGGTAGGCGATGCTCAGGCTGTTTTCCAGGGCCAGCGCGGCGCTCATGATCTCGCGGAAAATGGCGCGGATGGCCTTTTCCGTCAGCAGGCCCTTTTGCGCGGAGTTCAGCTCCGTGAGCTTGCGCAGCAGCTTCTCCTCACGACCCGGCACATAGATGTCCAGGCCGTCCTTTTTTTTGATCTCGCCGATGACGTGGACCAGTTCCGCTCGCTCATTCAGCAGCCGGATGAGCTGTTGATCGATGGCGTCGATCTTGATGCGGGTATCTTCCAGCGACATGGCGTTACTCAGCGGCAGGGGCAGGCTCCGCCGGGGCCAGGGAGAGCTGGGTTTCTTCAGGCACGGCAGCACCCGGTTGTTCAGAGTCAGGCGTGGGCAGCTTCACGCGGCGGAGTTCGGAGGCATTAGGCAGCTCATCCAGGGTCTTCACATTGAAGTGGTCCAGGAAGCCGTCCGTGGTGCCATACAGGAGCGGGCGGCCCGGCAGGTCGGCCCGGCCTTCGATCTTCACCAGCCCACGGTCCACGAGCTGCTGCACCATGGCATCCACACTGACGCCGCGCACGGCCTCCACCCCGGCCTTGGTGATCGGCTGGCGGTAGGCGATGATGGCCAAGGTCTCCAAAGCGGGCTGGCTGAGCCGCTGCACCTTCTTGCCCGGATACAAGGCGCGGCACCATTCCGAGTATCGGGCCTGGGCGCACAGTCGCCAGCCATGGCTGCGCTCCACGATGGTGAAGGCGCGGCCGTCCTTTTCATAGTGAGCGATGAGCTGGTCAATCGCCTCGCGCACATTCAGTTCATCAATCGTCAGCAGCGGCTCGATCCAATCCGGCACGAACTGGTCCTCCGGCGTGGCTTCCTTGATGTCCCGGGCCGTCTCCTTCACCGCCGTGACCATCTGCGTCAGGGGCAGAGGCTCCTGGGTCGCAAAGAGCAGGGATTCAACGATGGCGGACAGTTCCATGGCGGGGCGGTCCACCCAAGCAAGCGCGAGGGGGGAGTCAAGCCGGGGTTCCGGCGGCGTCTTTTCCGCAAAGGAGTCCGGGTGGCAGGCGTTATCACTCCCCTGCTCCCACCATGCCCCGCCTCATTCTCCTTTTATCCTGTGCCACTCTGGGCACCCTGACCGCTGCCGACACCTACTTTCCCCCGCCGGACAGCGAAGGCGGCTGGCGCGAGGCCAAAACCGTGAAGGAGGGGCGCGAACTCGCCGGAGTGGACACGCCCCGGCTGGAGACCGCCTACACCCTGACCGAGCGCACCACGGCCAATGGCGGCCTCGTCGTCGTGCGCCGGGGTTACCTGGTGTTTGAGCGTTACTTTGGCAAAGCCGCCCGCAATGCCAACCCCGACATGGCCTCCACGGGCAAGGGCTTTTGCAGCATCGCCTGCGGCATCATGCTGGATGAGTTCAAGGACAAGATCCCCGACGGCCTGAACACAAAGGTCTTCACAGAAAAGTATCTGCCCCAGGCCTTCCCGCTGAACGATCCCCGCAAAGCCGGCATCACCCTCGGCCAGCTCCTGTGCATGACCGCCGGGTATTGGGGTGAGGGCCAGACGCCCACCGGGTATGTCAAAGGCGACCCGAAACCGCAGCCGCTGAAACCCGTCAAAGGCCAGGACGTCAAAGCCATTGACCAATCCTCGCTCGCCGTGCCCCTGTGGTGTGAACCCGGTGCCGGATACTCTTACTCCTCGCCCTCTCCGCACATCGCCAGCATCGTGCTGCGCAATGTCAGCGGCATGGAGTTGAAGGACTACATTCATGAACGCCTGGCCAAACCCCAAGGCTGGGGTGCCTGGAACTACTGCCTCTATCGTGGCGATGTCGTCATGGATCACGCCAACGGCGCCGGCAGCACCGCACTGCATGCCACGGACGTGATGCGCTTTGGCTACTGCCTCGCCCAGGGCGGCAAGTGGAAAGACCGGCAGCTCGTCCCCGCCGACTACATCCGCCAGTGCCAGACCTGGAGCCCCGACAACCCGCACACCCCCTTCAGCCTGCAATGGGAACACAACGCCGATGGCCACATCGCCGGAGCCCCCCGCGACGCCTTCTGGAAGTCCGGTGCCGGCGGCTTCTGCCTCTTCATCGTCCCCTCTCTCGACCTCGTCGTGTATAAGCTCGGCGGCAAGGACGGCCAGTATGACGAAAAGCTCGCCCGCATCCCCCAACCCCCCGCCACCAGCGACCGCACCGGCTGGCAGCCTCCCATCGGCAACGCCTTCACCGACGCCTCCATCAGCCTGGGCCGTGTGCTGGAGATGGTGTGTGCGGCGGTGAGGGTGGAGTGATCTTGAGCGGCGTGGTCCGCACTCTCCGAGTGCGGTCAGGGGCTACGAAGTTTGAAGAGTTAGGCTTTCTTCATCCTCATCTTCTACCCCGTATAGAGCCGCAGGCATCTCTCCAGTTCCTCATCTGGCTTGCAAAGGATCACATCAAACGGCAGCAAGGCCCCTTCGTGGAGATAGCAGTTTCGCGGCAAGGCATCGATGGCCAGGACCTCGAAGGCGTAATTGAAGTAAAGCACATGTCCGGAGTTCCCTGGATCGGTTATCCGGGTCCAGCCGGAGGCTTCAAAGTAGCGGTTAATCTCACGGGGCGGCGCAGGCTCCCCGTGATACTGAGGCTGGCTGATGCCGAAGGAAACCTGACCGTCCGCCCACTCGACCACGGAGGTGAGCCTGACGTCATCGCCAAAGACGTCATTGGCGGCGATCCATCGTTCCAGGTATTCCAAAGGGGTGGCGTGAAGGAACTCGATGGCCTGACGTGTGGGCTTCAAGCCGGGCTCATCGCGCAGATTCACCACCGGATGTTCAAGCACTTTCGGCACCAGACCAAAGGCCGGAGGGATGGTCAACTTACCAACGCGTGACCGATCATGCGAAAACTCGACCACATGTTCCGTGCCCAGGAGCATTCCGTGTTCTGGCTCCTTGAAGGTCTCCCAGGATAACGCTGGCCGTCTCAAGATTCCAAGTTCATCAGCCAGAGCAACTGCGTGTTGGGCTTCGTCTTGCGCGAGGCCGGCCCGGTGTCTCCCAGGACTGCGGAGGTGGTGCGCACAAAGGTCGCGTAATCGGTCGTGGAAGGTTTCAAGCGGATAGCCTTCACCTCCGCACGGGCTGGCGGTGGAGACGGGGTCTTTTTTTTCGCACTCACGACAACAGCATTATGCAGTCCAAACCCGTGGGAGTCAATGAAGTGCTAGTCGGTTGGGAAGGCGACCAAGCTCGCCAGCACGTAATGAACGAGTCCACCTTGACAATTTCCAGCCTAACCGCATATTCACCACCAACCTCATGATCCCCCGCATCATCATATTTTACAGCGAAGCCCGGCTGCGGCCAGGGCTCGGGATGACTCGGTCGTAATCAAGGATCGAAGTCAGATTTGCTGCTATCCCCGGGAGCCCTGATGTCGCCAGCCACATCAGGGCCTTTTTATGTCCGCGTCCGGGGAGCAGCATTCAAAAACTGACTGCTTATCCTTATGAAAACGACTCTTCATGCCCCGGAACGCCTGCGAAACATCGGCATCGCGGCCCACATCGATGCGGGTAAAACCACACTCACGGAACGCATCCTGTTTTACGCAGGGGCCATCCATACCTGTGGCGACGTTCACGACGGCAACACCGCCACGGACTTCTCGGCCATCGAGAAAGCCAAAGGCATCACCATCTCCTCAGCGGCGGCTCCTTGTTTCTGGACCCAGCCTGAGGTGGACGGGTTAACGCGCCCCTATGCGGGGCTTCAACACCGTCTCAATGTCATCGATACCCCTGGACACGTGGACTTCACCGCCGAGGTCGAGCGCTCCCTGCGTGTGCTCGATGGAGCCATCGCCGTGTTTTGTGGCGTGGGTGGCGTGCAGCCGCAAAGCGAAACCGTCTGGCGTCAGATGGATCGCTATCGTGTACCACGTCTGGCTTTCATCAACAAGATGGACCGTGCGGGGGCTGACTTCGTGCGCGTCATCAACGAACTTCGTGAAAAGCTCGGTGCCAATGCCTGGCCGATTCTTCTGCCTCTGGGAGCAGAGGGTGAATTGCGGGGTCAACTGGATGTGATCAATCAATGTGCCATCATCAGCCGTCCTGATACGACTGTTGGTTATGCTATGGAGGCGGTGCCGGAAGGCATGCGCGACATGCTGGCCACAGCACGTCTAGACTTGATCAATGCCCTCGCCAGTCTGGATGACGAGATCGCCGCTCTGTGGATGGATGAGAAACCCATCTCCACGGAACTGCTGAAGGCTGCGTTGCGTCGTCAGACCATTGCGGGCCGCATCGTGCCCGTGATCGGTGGCAGCGCCTATCGTCACATCGGCGTGCATTCTCTGGTGGATGCCGTGGTGGACTACCTGCCGTCCCCTGTGGATGTGCAGCGGCTGAAGGATGCCTCGGTGCCTCTGGCGGCGCTGGCTTTCAAAGTCGTGCGTCATCCGCAGGCAGGACGTCTCGTCTATGTGCGTGTTTACACAGGCGCCTTGCTGAAAGGCCAGGCGCTGGTGAATCCACGCACGGGCAAGACCGAACGCTGTGGTCGTCTGCTGCGCGTGTTCGCGGATCGTCGTGATGAACTGGAGTCCGTCAAGGCGGGAGACATCTGCGCTGTGGCTGGACTGCGTGAGTTCTCCACGGGCGATACCTTGTGTCTGTCCGGAAATGAGCTTTCACTCGAGCCTCCCCAGTTCCCTGAACCTGTGGTGAGCATGGCCATCGAGCCTGCTCATTCATCCGATCAGGCCAAGCTGTCGGCGGCTCTGGTACGCCTCAGTGATGAAGATCCGACCTTCCGTGTCAGCACACATCTGGAAACGGGGCAGTGTCTCATTGCGGGCATGGGTGAGCTGCATCTGGCGATCATCCGCGAGAAGCTGCTGCTGGAACATGGGCTGGAAACAGTTGCCGGAGCTCCACAGATCGCCTGTCGTGAAACGATCACCGTTGCTGCCGAGGCCGACCATCTTCTGAAGAAGCAAAACGGTGGCACCGGGATGTATGCGCGTGTGAAGCTGGAGGTGCGTCCGCTGGATCGTGGTCAGGGTCTCGTCATCGAGAACGCCGTGGTCGGTGGAACCATCCCCTCGGTCTTCATGAATGCGGTGCATCGCGGCATCCAGGATGCAGCGACTTCAGGCGCTCTGGCTGGCAGTCCTGTCTGTGATGTGCAGGTGCGCATCGTGGACGGTGCCGCTCATGCGAAGGACTCCAACGAACAGGCTTTCCGCCTCGCCGCTGGAGAAGCCTTCCGTGAGGCCTTGCAGCTCGCTTCGCCAGTCTTGCTTGAACCGGTGATGCGTGTCGAATGCTCAGTGTCGGAGGATTACCAAGGGGACATCCTGGGTGATCTCAACCGTCGTCGCGCACGCATTCTCAGACTCGAGCATGAACAGACTCAGGCTGTGGTCACCGCCGAGGTTCCCTTGGTCGAAATGTTTGGTTATGCCGGTGCCATCCGCAGCCTGTCACGCGGACGCGCCAGTTATTCTATGAGCCCGACGGCCTATGAAGTGGTGCCAACCGCGATGATGTCCAAGCTGGTTCTGAAGTAACCTCAAGTAACGAGGCGGAGTCTGTCTGAAAAGACAGGCTCCGCTTTTTTTCTTAGGCACTCAGGTTCAGCGGCGGCGGCGCAGGTGGAGGGCGGTGAGGCCGAGGAGGAGGAAAAGAACGCGGGAGGGCTCGGGCACGAGCTGGATGGTGAGGATGCCTTGGGTATCGAACTGGGTGAGGTTCCATTCGAGGCCGAATTCGGTGAGGCTGGGGAGGGTGAGCTGGCTTTGGAGGGAGGTGGGGCTGGTGAGGGTGGCCCAGTCGAGGAGGTCGAAGGTATCGCCGGCGGTGGGGGTGTAGGCGAGGGTGACCTGAAGGAGGGCGGCGGGGCTGAGCTGAAGGGTGCCGGTGCTGATGTCGAGGCGGTCGTTGAGGCCGTTGCCGGTGAGGTCGAAGTGGAGGCTGGCGTCGGCTTGGACTTCGAGGCCGCTGAGGAAGCTGAGGGTGCCGGGCTGGGTGCCTTTGCCGGGGGCGATGCGGCCGCCGGTGAGGAGGGTGGTGAGGCCGGTGACCTTGCCTTGCCCGGCGAGGGTGGCGAGGTTTTCGATGCTGAGGGCTCCGGCTCCGGCGGCGGTGCCTGTGGTGGGGTTGAGGAGGAGGGTGCCTTCTTTGACGGTGGTGGTGCCGAGGTAGGTGTTGGTGCCGGTGAGCTCGAGGGTACCGGTGCCGCCTTTGAGGAGGCCGCCGGGGCCGCTGATGATGCCGGCGATGGTGGCGGTGTGGGTGCCGGTGTGGATGGGGCTGGTGGTATTCAGGGTGATGGCGCGGGTGGCGGCGAGGGTGATGGCGTCGGCACCGAAGTGGAGGCCGGTGGCGGTGCTGCCGTCGGTGACGTTGGTGTTGAGGTAGAGGGGGTTGTTGGCATGGCCGAGGACGCCGTCGCCATGGACGACGAGGGCACCGCGGTTCACGTTGATGCGCTGGGCGGTGAAGGTGTTGCCGGTATTGGTGAGGTGCAGGCGGCTTTGGCCGGTGGCGGCGTCGCTGTCGGCGATGAATTCGGAGCTGGTGTTGCCGCCGGAGATGAGGCCGCTGAGGGTGACGCTGAAGCCGGCGGAGTTGTCCAGGAGGATGCGTGCGCCGGAGCCGCTGGCGGTGCTTTGCAGGACAATGTTGTTGGTGAAGGTGCCGCTGCCTGCGCTGGAATCAAAGAAGAGGGGGGTGATGGTGCCGCCTTGATGGGTGAGGACGATGTCGTTGCTGCCAAAGGCGGCGTAGGCGGCGGCAGAGTTGATGCGAAAGGAGCCGTAGGTGTTGTTGTTCGGGCCTGAGAAGATGCGAACGCCGCCGACGCTGAGCGTGCTCAGCAGGGTTACCTGCCCACTTCCCTCTTTGGTCAGGATGCCATTGCCAAGGGAGATCGGATCTCGGATGTCAAAGAAGCTGGCACCGCCGAGCGTGAGGTTCTTATCGATGGAGGTGATGGCGTTGCCGGAGGCGACATCCAGCCGCACGGTGAAATTGGTGTCGAGTGTCTGAGAAAGAATGAAGGCATCCTCCTCAAGCTGAATGGGGGCGCTGATGATGAAGCTCTGGTTGGCGCTAGAAACTGGGGCATTGGCGATGAGGCCGGTATTGAGCCGCAGGGGGGTGTTGCTGGAGAGGGTGAATCCGGCATCGCGGGAGATCATGAGCATGCCGACGGGCTCGCTGCTGTTGATGGCGACGTTGCCGCTGCCTGCGCCGATGACGACGTCCTGACCGGTGGTGGGGACGGCATCGCCCACCCAGTTGGCGGCGGTGGTCCAGTTGTTGTTAGCGCCCCCGCCTGCGTCCCAGATGGCGGCAGTGCTGCGGCTAGCCATGAGGGCAAAGCTGAGGGTGTCTTCGCCGCTATTGTTGTCCTGAAGGCTAAGGGCGGGAAGGTCGCGGTATTCCAGGTTCCATCCCTTGCTGCCGGGCTCGTAAAACCACAGGTTATCTGCGCCGACGCCGGCGCTCTCGGCATTGAGCAGCAGGGTGGCCTGGGCGGGAGTGATGCCGGGGGCATAGAGGCGGTAGGTGCCGGTGCCGCTGCGGACCATGGCGTAGTTTCCGGCGGTGATATCGCGGGAGAGGTTGCCATTGAGGCGGCCCAGGGCGTGAACGCCGGGGGCATCCCCGCTGACGACGGAGGCGGTGGGCACATAGACGAAGGCGAGGCTATCCTGCTCGGTGGCACCGTCGGAGGCATTGTCACGGACAGAGATCGTCCACGTGCCGTCGGCATTGGCCCTGGAGACGGCGTGGTTGGCTTCATTCTTGCCACCGGAGACGATGAGGATGCCGTCGGTCTGGCTGTCGATGTCGGCGAGGCTGAGGTCATAAATGCCATTGGTCGCGGGATTGTCATAAAGCACGTTGGAGCCGATGGCTGTTGCACTGATTGTCAATCCGGGGGAGCCGACGATGGTGGTGAGGGGGCCGTTATTAACGGAGTTGACGGCATGACCGCCAATCCAGCCATCGGCATAGGGGAACCAGGACACGGCCAGGTTGGCATTGAATTCACCATTGCCGGGTGTGGCGTGAACGGGAATGACATAGCTGCCGCCACTTGTTTCCGTAGCACTGGTGGCAAAGAAGGCCCCAGGGGCATCCCCGGCGGCAGAGTTATCCCGCGCCAGCTGGGCGACATTGGAGATCATGATGCCCAGGCTGCGGTCATTGGCAGCCGTATTCGTGAACTGCATATTGAAGTCGCCGCGGTTAGAGCTGCTGCGCACGCGGATATTGCCTAGAGAGGTCGCGCCATTGGCAGAGAGGGCCGCCTGACTGTAGCTGAGGCTGACGGAGACGGAGGTGGCCGCGTTGCCACTGTCATTCTGGATGACAGTGACGTTGCCAAAGGTGGGGCTGGCACTTTGGGCGGAGGCGAGCTTGCAACAACAGAGGGACAGGACCGTCAGGAGGCGGCGGAAGTTCTTCATAGAGGGGGGCCATCCGGTTGCTGCATCCCGGCCCTCCCCTCAATCGCCCCGGGGTGACGTTGTCTTCACCCCTCTATATCAAAGGCCCTCTGCCGTATCGGCTTGATCTATTAAGCGGGGCGCGATTACTGCTGAGGCGGCTTCTTAACACGTAAAAAGGCGACCGGGGTCAACCGGTCGCCTTTGGATTAAGCAGCTACGAACCTGGAGATTCGCGCGAAAGTTTACCCGATCACTTCAGGCCATTCCGTGTGGAAGAATTCGCCTTCGGGTTTGTCGGTGCGCTCGTAGGTGTGGGCACCGAAGAAGTCGCGTTGGGCCTGCAGCAGGTTGGCTGGGAGGCGCTCGGCGCGGTAGCTGTCGTAGTAGCCCAGAGAGGCGGAGAAGGCCGGAACCGGGATGCCGTTGAGGGTGGCCAGGGAGACCACTTCACGCCAGTTCTGCTGGGTCTTGCTCAGCAGGTCCTTGAAGAAGGGGGCCAGCATGAGGTTGCTCAGCCCGGCGTTTTCACGGTAAGCGTCGGTGATCTTGTTGAGGAAGCGGGCACGGATGATGCAACCGCCGCGCCAGATGGAGGCGATGCGGCCGAGGTCGAGGCCCCAGTTCTTCGCTTCGCCCATGGTCTTGATCAGGTCCAGGCCCTGAGCGTAGGAGATGACTTTGGAGGCGTAGAGAGCGTCGTGCACCTTCTTCACCAGCTCGGCTTTCTCCGTGGTGATGTTCACGGTCGGGCCGGTGAGTTCCTTGCTGGCGGCGACGCGGGCCTTCTTCTTGGAGGAAAGAATGCGGGCTTCGACAGCGGCGTTGATGGTGCTAATGACAACGGCGTTTTCAGCGGCGTTGAGCAGGGTCCACTGGCCGGTGCCTTTTTGACCGGCCTTGTCCACGATGAGTTCGACGATGGGCTTGCCAGTCTCAGGGTCTTTCTGTTCCAGGGCTTTGCCGGTGATCTGGATCAGGTAGCTCTGCATGTCGCCTTCGTTCCAGTCATTGAAGACCTTGGCCATCTCGTCGGTGGTGAAACCGGCGGCCTTGAAGATGTTGTAGGCTTCGCAGATGAGCTGCATGTCGCCATATTCGATGCCGTTGTGGATCATCTTCACGTAGTGACCAGCGCCACCGGTGCCGATGTGGATCACGCAAGGTTCGCCGTCCACTTTGGCGGAGATGCTTTCAAAGACGGGCTTCATCACTTCCCAGGTGCTGGCAGGGCCGCCGGGCATGATGGAGGGGCCTTTGCGAGCGCCTTCTTCACCGCCGGAAACGCCGGCGCCGATGAAACGGAGGCCTTTTTCGGCCAAGTATTTATCACGGCGCTCGGTGGTCAGGTAGTAGCTGTTGCCACCGTCGATGACGATATCGTCTTTCTCCAGGAGGGGGATGAGCTGCTCGATCACAGCGTCCACGGCATCACGGTCGCTGTCTTTGACGGCGTTGGACTTCACCATGATCTGGATCTTCCGGGGAGTGGCCAGGGACTGGACGAATTCCTCCAGGGTCTTCGCGCCCACCAGTTTCTTGCCAGGGTGCTTGGCGATGAACTCATCCGTGGTGGCGGTGGTGCGGTTAAAAACAGAAACCTGGAAGCCACGGCTTTCCACGTTCAACACAAGGTTCTGGCCCATCACGGCAAGGCCGATCAATCCGAAGTCACTTTTTTGGCTCATTTTCAGTCAGTAGAGGTAGTTAGGCCGCCAGGGCGGGGCGGGAGTCTTAGCCTCCAGGGGACGCCTTCGCAAAGGGGATTTTGTTCATGGCCCGCATGAGCGCGATTGATCCGCATGGCAAAAAGGCCATCGTTGGGCTGATTTACGGATTTTTTACTCGTCGGCACGCCGCTTGCCCTTAGATTTCCTAGAATGCCAAACCCGCCTTTGAAATCGCACCGAACCCTTGCGCTCTTGCTCCTTTGTCTGGGGACATGCTTGCTGGTTCTGGCGGTCGTGGGGCACTGGACCGCGATGGGGAATGGAGCCAGTGACTCAAAGCGAGATTGGGAACACTTCGAGCCCGCCCTCGTCACCCAGGTGCGGGACTATGCGGCCCTGGTAAAGAGGGTGGATGAAAAAATGGTCGGCGGAGCGCAAACCGATGCCGCGAAAATGCGCGTCATGTATGATCTCATTATTGATCGCTTTACCCACAACGAAGCGCAGCACAACCTAGCCAGCAATTGGCTCCTTTATGGGGCCGGTTTCATCCATCCCACTTTTCGGCACATGTGGTCGCCGGATCGTTTTGTCACGCAGGGGTATTCGCTGCTGTGTGATCAGTCTTCTTACCTCTTGCTGCATCTGGCCATGGCCCATGGCATCAAGGCGCGGCATGTGGGGTTGCAGGGGCATGTCGTCATGGAGGCCTGGTATGATGGAGATTGGCATCTGTATGATCCCGACCTGGAGATTATCCCCATCAATGATACCGGTGAGGTCCTCAGCCTGGATGAACTGTCGCGTGATGAAGCGCGTATCCGGCAATACTATGGTCAGCATTCCAACATGGCCGACCTGATCCGAAGCCGGGGCGATCATCTTTATATGAGCACGCCTGAAGGTGCGCGCTTTGAATGGAAGGGGAACCTCCTGGCCCTGGTGGAAAAAGCCGCCGAGGTGGGCAAGTTCCTGATTCCCCTCTTCATGATGATCGGCGGTTTGTGGCTTTTACGACGCCCTCAGATGGCCTGATATGGCTGAGAGGCAAGGGGAGTATCCCCGACAGGAATCGAACCTGTATTTAGAGTTTAGGAAACCCTCGTTCTATCCATTGAACTACGGAGACGCACGCGGTAAGCGATGACGCTACCATTCAGAGGCTTCGGTTCATGCTCAAGCGTGAACTTTGGCATTTTTCACCATGTCTCGGAACATCCATACGGACACTCAGGCGGCACCGCTTTATCAAGAGGTGGCGGATAAAATCGCCCGCCTGATCCAGGAGGGCGTCCTGCGGCCTGGCGAGCGTGTCTCCTCCCTGCGCAAAGTGAGTCAGCAGTATGGGGTCAGCCTGACGACGGCGATCCAGGCCTTCATTGCGTTGGAGGATCGGGAGCTTGTGGAGGCCAGGCCAAAGTCAGGTTTCTTTGTGCGGCTGCCGCGTCCGGCCTTAAAGAAACCCGGCAAATCACGCACGCCGCAGGCAGTGACGGAGGTCACCGTGGGTGCCCTGCAATCCCGTCTTTTTGAGGCGGCCATGATGCCGCATTTGCTGGCCCTGGGCGGGGCGGTCCCCAGCCCGGAATTGCTGCCGACCGTGAAGCTGAATCGCATCCTCGCCTCCGTGGCCCGTCGGGCGGGGAAAAGCGGTGTGTCCTATGACATGCCGCCGGGGGCTGAGGCGCTCCGCCGAGAGATCGCCAAACGGACGATGAATGCCGGGGCGATGATTCTGCCTGATGAGATCATCACGACCTGTGGTGCGACGGAAGCCCTGATGCTGTGTCTGCGTGCGGTGACGACGCCGGGCAGTGTCGTGGCAGTGGAGTCGCCGACTTACTTTGGCTTGCTGCATGCCTTGGAGGAACTGAAGCTCAAAGCCATCGAGATCCGCACCGATCCACGCACCGGACTGGATCTGGATGCTCTTGATCGAGTCCTGAAAACACGCACCCTCGCCGCCTGCGTGGCGGTGCCGACTTTCAGCAACCCCCTCGGTGCCCTCATGCCGGATACCCATAAACAGCGACTCGTCCAGATGCTGGCGGCGCGGGAGGTGCCGTTGATCGAGGACGATGTTTTTGGTGAACTTCACTACCAACCGCATCGGCCACGGTTGGCCAAAGGGTATGATGAAAGCGGCAATGTCCTGCTGTGCGGTTCCTTTTCCAAATCCCTGGCTCCGGGCTATCGCGTCGGCTGGGTAGTGCCGGGGCGGTTTTATGAACGGGTGAAGACTCTGAAGCTGACGAGCACCCTGGCCACGGCCACTCTGCCGGAGCTGGCCATTGCGGAGTTCCTGGCCAATGGCGGTTATGATCACTACCTGCGGTCCGCACGTTCTCAATATGCTGCGAATGTGAAGCGCGTAGGGCAGGCGATCCTCAAGGCCTTCCCGGCAGGCACGAGAGTGACACAGCCTCAAGGCGGGTTTGTTCTATGGGTGGAAATGCCGGTCGCTGTGGATGCCTTACGTCTTCAGGACGATGCACTTACTCACGACATCAACATTGCTCCTGGCCCCATGTTTTCGCCGACGCAGGGTTACCGGAACTGCATCCGTATCTCCTGCGGAGTGCCCTGGACACCGCGCTTGCAGGCCGCCATTCAAACTTTGGGCAAATTGGCGCAGCGGCAGCTCTGAGCCGAGTCTGTGCATGGTGTGATAACGACCATCTGTATCTGGTGACTCCAGGCCGGTAGGGCAAAGTCTAACCATGAATCTAGAACTCCTCGCTGCAATCAACCGTGAAGACCTGTATGCCTTTAAGCTTCTCGCCTTTGTCGGCATTGCGGCCACACTGGCCCTCGGCGTTTACTTTTTCAAACACCAGACCCGTCTGTTTGGATTCGATGAAGAAATCCCCAGCGATACCAGTGGTGGCCGCGACTATGGGCGCATGCAGACCTGGGTGCTTTGGTGGGGTATGCTGATCGTCTTCTGTTTCTTTGCTTTTGCGCTGTGAGGATGGGCAGGCGGTTCGTGGCGAGGTCGTTCAAAAAGCCCCGTCTCGGTGGACGGGGCTTGCGGCTCTCAGGCGAGGCGGTTTACCAGCAATACGGATTGTATCCATAGCTGCGTCCGAAGCCGTAAGAGGGACCAAAGCCAATGCTGGAGGCATAAAAGCCGCTGCGATAAGGGCGGTAGCCATAAGGTGAGTAACCGTTAGGCCGATAGCCATAGCGGGGGCCTGTGCGGTAATACACTGGGCGGCGGTAGCCACCATAATAGGCCGCGTCATTGCTCGCCCCGATGGAGGCCCCGGCCAGGGAGCCGAGCAGCCCTCCGATCGCGGCCCCTTCCAAAGGACGGCCGCTTTGATTGCCGATGATAGCGCCCAGGGCACCGCCGCCGAGCGCCCCTGCCACTGCCCCACGGCTCTCATTCGGGCCGGCATAAGGGTTCACACAGGAAGTGAAAGAGAATGCAAGGGCGCAGGAGCCCAGGATGGCCAGATTTCGAAAATGAGTTTTCATCGCTCTTGAGTGTGTTCGTTTCGTGGGCGTGGATTTCCCTGCTGTATAGACGGCCTAACGAACTCAATATTCAAATTGAGCCCAAAAGATTCCGGTTTTGTTTTTACTCGGCCTGAGGTCTCTGGTTTTTCTACTTTCTCTCGAAATAGGGAATGCCCAACCGTCTGGCCACGCGCAGCGGGCGGCGCATGGCCTCCTCCATGCGTAGGGCTTCATCGGCACCACGCACGTCTTTGCAGTCCGGGTGGGACTCGGGCGCATCGATCAGGCCCAGGTGATGCAGGACATGAGCCGTGCTGTGTTTGTAAGGTGCAGCGCTCATTTTTTCATCCAGGCGGAAGACGAGGTCTTCAAAGGATTGGAAGGCCTCGAAGAGCTTGTAAACCCGGGTGTCGAAGCGGCCGCTGCCGGTCTTAAATTTCTTGTCCGCCACACTGTCCAGCAGCCACATGTCACGGGCGGCGCAGATGAGCGGGCAGGCGCTGACACCGGCTCCGATGAGCAGGGGCAGGCCCAGGCGGATGGCCGTGGGGATGCCATAGTCGTCACCGCTGTGTGGGGCAAAGGGCAGGTTCAGATCCTTGCACATGGCGGCCCAATAAAGAAAGTGAGGTTCGTCCAGCGTGCTGATCTTGCCGCCGACATACTTCGGGTGATTGGCGATCTCATGCAGCAACCAGGGCTCATACGGGCTGGCCCAGGGGACGAAGGAGGGCTCCAGGGCATGGGCGATGGCCGGATGTGTTATGTGCTCGGCGATCTCAAAGTAGGCGTCACGACGTGCCTCAGGCTCCAGGATGTTCAGGAGCCGGGAGGTCATGATCATCATCTCGCCATTGTCATGACTCTGCGCGATGTCTAGCAGCGGCCAGTAACGTTCGGCTTTGAAGACCTCGTCATTCTCAGCACCACGGGCGGTGACTCCGGCAATGAACTTCTGGTTAGGAAACTCCGCACGGAAGCGCTTCAGGACTTCGGCATAGAGCTCGTTGCTGAGGTCGAAGATGTAGCCCGTGTCGGCATTCAGCACGAAGACCATCTCCACGCCATAATGCTCCCCGCACTGCTGCATCCAGCGCACGCTTTTGGAGAAGCCTTCCCAGTCGGGTTTTTGATCCTTGAACGGCAGCAGGGTGGCCACGCAGAGGCGGGCCTTGGAGGTATGATCCACCAGGGACTCTTCGGCCGTGTAGGCCCAGACAGTTTCCTGCCAAGTGGTATTAGGCTTGAGGTCGGCGGCTTTCGAAATCAGGTCAGGCATGGTCAGAGGAAGGCGGGGTTTACTTGCTTAGGCGGTAGATGGCGCCGTTCCAGTCGAGCACGAGCATCTCGCCATTCACATCGGCACAAAAGGCGGTGGGTTTCACCAGCACGCTGGGCTTCTTCTTCGGATTGTCAGCCGGGGTCTGGGGGCTGGTATAAAGCAGCGTGTTGCTTTCCACCTTGCCAGCATCGTTGGCCTTCAGTGCCCAGATCTTGCCGATGACGAAGTCGCCATAGACATACTGGCCTTCGAGTTCGGGCAGAGCTTTACCTTTGTAAATGATGCCGCCGGTGATGCTCAGGCCGTCGCCGTGATGATATTCATGGATGGGGTCGATCAGCTTGGCCTCGGCATGTGCCGGGTCCAGACGCAGAGGGAAGGGGCGTGAACCTTCGCGATAGCTCCAGCCATAGTTGCCACCTTTGACGATCCAGTTGATCTCCTCCCACAGGTCCTGGCCCACATCGGCCAGCCATAGGCGGCCTTTGTCATCGAAATACATGCCCCAGGGATTGCGGATGCCATAGGCATAGACCTGTGGCTGGGCATTTACGCCATCGGCAAAGGGATTGTCCGCCGGGATGCCATAGGCATTGTGATACTCGCGGCTGTTCACATCGATGCGCAGCACCTTGCCGACGAGCACGGCATTGAGCTGGGCCATGCGCTGTTCATCGTTGCGCTTCGAGGTGTCACCGACACCGATGTAAAGGTAGCCATCGGGGCCAAAGAGGATGTTGCCGCCATGATGGTTCCAATTGATCAGCGGGATCTCCAGCAGGACGCGCTCGGAGCTTTCATCCGCCTTGTCCGCATCCGGCCCGACCTTCATTTCACTCACCACCAGGCGCTTTGGCTTTTGCTGGGTGTAGCAGAGGTAAAAGAGGCCGTTGTCCTTATACTTCGGGTGAAAGGCCAGGCCGTTGAGACCTTCTTCAAATTTGCCATTGTCTGCCTCCATCGTGCGGGTGGTCAGGTCCAGGAAAGTCTTGGCTTCCGTGGCTTGTTCATCTTTCGGCAGGATCAGGATCTGACCGCGCTGCAAGGCCAGAAACTGACGCTGGCTGCCATCCGGCGGGATGACGACGGCGATGGGAAACTTCGTCTCCAGCTTCTCATAGATGCGGGTGAGTTTGACCGTGTCCTCCGCGAGCACGGAGGTGGCGAGGAGCAGGCCGGTGGAAAGCAAGGAGGCGAGTTTCATGCAGGGAGAGATTGAGACGAAAGGTGAACTTTGGGAAGAAACAAAACGCAGTAAAAGCCTACTTTTGAGCAGGTTCCGGTAGCCAGCCTTTTTCTTTCAATTCGCGCAGGATGGCCTGGGCGATGAGGGTGTGACCTTCCGGGCGGACGTGGTTGGAGTCGGAATAAATTGCGGGCACCTGGGCGGGACTGATGACGTCTTTCATCTTCACCCGGGCCACGTGATCATTGACCAGGGCGGCGGTCCAGTCTTCCAGCGCGCTGTCATCCAGCAGGATGCCTCCTAACGCATCCTTTTTGCGTGTGTTCGTGCCCTGGATCACCAGCAGGGCGTGGATGTTGGCAGTCTTCAGGCGCTCCAGCCCCTCTCGGGTCACTTGCTGCACCCGCTTGTTCCACTCGAGCTGGGTTTCCGCATTGGTCGTTGCTCTCAGTTCGGCATTCGCATCGGAGACCCCCGCTTGGTTGCGCACGCTGTGCGGCAGCCATTCCCAGTAAACTTTTTCCGTCTTCATCTCATAAAACTGCCGCATGACCATGGACCGCATGAGCCAGTTTTTCGGGTGCGGGCTGTTGAAATCATTGCGGCGTCGCCACTCTCGCTCGTCCTCATATTCGTTGGAGTTACCCAGATGCAAGATGATGAGGCTGGGCTGATATTTCTCTACCTGTCGCATGACCAGATCCTTGCGCCGGGCGCCGAATCCTGGGAGGGAAAGGTTCAGGCACTCCGCCTGGATGCCCTGGGCACGCATTTCCTTTTGCAGTTGGCCGGTGTAGGACTGCTCCACACTTTTGCCACGGGAGACTGAATCCCCAATGACCATGATACGATACATTTCGTTAGGGCGCTGCTTCTGAAACTTCTGGGGAAAGAAGCGCCGCCCGCCGGATCGCTGAAGCTCCACCTCCCCATCTGCCTTTTCCACAAAGCCTGCCGTGGGATGATAGCCATAGTCAAAGCGGCCCTCCATGGTGCGGACAAAGAGGAAGCGCGTGGCCAGTTCAGCCGTCAGAAGGATGGCCGCGAACAGAAGGAAACTGCGGGTAAAGGCACGCATTAGAACTGAAAATAAATGAACTCCTGCTCCGTGGAGACGGAGCTGACATAGGCCACGACGAGGAGGAAGAAAACCAGCCCGCGTGCCACCCAGGGAAGATGCGTCAGCTCCGCCTCATCACGGGCCTTCAGCGTGGCCAGTTGCAGCAGGATCAGCGGCACGATGTGCAACACCAGCCACAGGGCGGGTTTCGTCCAGTCCTCCCCAGGAGTCCAGATCGTGAGTGCATGCAGCCAGGAGCCGAGCTGAGGCATCGTCTGGGCACGAAAGATGGCCCAACCAAAAAGAGTGAGGACAAACATCAGCGTGATGGCCAGGGCGCGTTTGCCAGCCGTCGTCGCCGTTTCCAAGGCACCTAGGGCAGGGACCATCCGGTAAACCGTCAGCATCGCGGCGTGATACCCGCCCCAAAGGACAAAGGTCCAGCTCGCCCCGTGCCACAGACCGGCCAGCAGCATCGTGATCCACAGATTGATGACTGTGCGCGCAGCCCCGGCGCGGTTTCCGCCCAGGGGGATATAGACATAATCGCGGAACCAGCTCGACAGCGTGATGTGCCACCTTTGCCAGAAATCCGAAGGTCCGGTGGCCAGATACGGAAAGCGGAAGTTCATGCTGAGGTGGATGCCCAGCAGCCGAGCCGAGCCGCGCGCCATGTCCGTGTAACCGGAAAAGTCCCCGTAAATCTGAAAGGCAAACGCCACGATGCCGAGCAGCGCCCACGGGGCATTCGGGGTCGCGCCCGGATTGAAGACGTAATTGGCGATGAGCGCGCAATTGTCCGCCACGAAGATCTTTTTGAAACCGCCGATGAGCAGCAGCCGCAGCCCGGCGTGCAGGTGTTCCCATTCCCACAGCGCCGCCTGGGTGAACTGTGGGACAAACTTCGACGGGCGCTCGATCGGCCCCGCCACAAGCTGGGGAAAGAACGCCAGATAGGCGGAAAAGGTCAGCAGGTCCGGGACGGGCTCCACCTTGCCTTTGTAAACATCCACCGCATACGCCACGGATTGAAAGGTGTAAAACGAGATGGCCACCGGCAGGATGATGTGAGGCAGCGTCCATCCCGGATCAAACCCCGCAGCACCGAGCAGCGACACCAGGCTGTCGGCAAAGAAACCGAAGTATTTGAAGAAACCCAGGACGACCAGGTTCGTCACAATGCTCAGCCACATGAAACCCCGGCGCCGGTCATGATCCGTCCAGGTCCAGATCCACTCATGCAGCGGCACGAACAGCAGCGGAAACACCGCCGCCACGATGAGGCCGGTCTGACTGATGCTGACGTGATCTCTCCCAAACACCGCACAGCCGCCCAGCCAGAGCAGCGGCATCAGCGTCGTCAGGATGATCTTTCCCCGCCCCTCACGCGCGGCGACCAAGGAACGTGCGCAAAAGAAATCGATGCCCGTGGAGGCCATGAGCAGCGCCAGAAAGCGCAGGTCCCACATGCCGTAGAAAAAGTAACTGGCCACCAGCAGCAGCGCCATGCGCCCCAGCCGGGGCAGCGGCCAGTAAAGCAGGACAATGAGAGGAAGAAAAAGGGCGTATTGCCAGGACGTGAAGGACATGGATCAGCAGCATTCCGCCGCACCTGCTGCCCAGTTTGTCAGATGAGGTCCGGTCTCATACAAGAACGGAAGGCAAGACGTGACAGACGGAGGGCAAGCCGACGGCTGGCGATCATGGGTCGCCACCAGACATAAGTCAAAGACATGATCCGCCTGGATGCAGACCGCATCCGAAGCATTGAGCGTCCGGTCAAAGCGCGCCTCTCCGTGTTTCTCCCGCAGGATCAGGCGCTCCCGTCTCTCCTCCTCCGGGCAGCGCAGGCGCAGCACGACATCACAGTGGTCCAGCCGCAGATGCGGCGTGACGTTCACATACACCACCAGGGGCTTGTTTTTTAGGAAGTGGGCAAAGGAGGCCAGGTTATCCCTCTCCCGGCTTTTACTTTTGATCCGTCGTGTGAAAAAGCCCAGCAGCGGCACCGCCAGCACGCCATCGTCGATCACCGCGATTTTCCGGGGCGGGATACCCGGCAGCCCCTGTTTGCGCAGTTTCCTACCCAGGGTGGATTTTCCCGAACCTGACTTTCCTGTCACACACAAAATGACCTGCTTTTTTTCCTCAATTAAGTCCTGGCAAAGCTGCCCAATCACCGCCCGCCAGGAGTCTGGCTGTAGCGGGGTGGGCTCGGGTAATTGGGGCTGCATCTGACAAATTTGTCACTTAGCTTAGGCTTTCAAGTCTGAAGAAGCTTTATCAGCCCTTCCGAAATCCTTGGATGCTGTTTGGATTCACCTGCACTTTTCGTTCGCACCTGAGGCGGAGGCGGCTATCCTCGCGGCCCTTATGCTCCAAGCTGGAATCGTCGGCCTGCCCAATGTAGGCAAATCCACCCTCTTCAACGCAGTCACCCGCACCCGCAAGGCGGAGGCGGCGAACTACCCCTTTTGCACCATCGAACCCAACCAGGGCGTCGTGGTCGTTCCGGATGAGCGCCTTGCCGTGCTTTCCAAGATCAGCGGCTCCCAGAAGCTCGTCCCTGCGGCCATTGAGTTCGTGGACATCGCCGGTCTGGTCAAAGGGGCCAGCCAGGGTGAAGGCCTGGGCAATAAATTTCTCAGTCATATCCGTGAGGTGGACGCCATCGTCCACGTCGTCCGTTGTTTTGAAAGCGGTGACATCACCCATGTGGACGGTAGCGTGGACCCCATCCGCGACATCGAAGTCATCAACACCGAGCTGATCCTGGCCGACATGGACAGCGTGACCAAGCGCAAGACCCGCACGGATAAAGACGCCAAGCGCGGCATCAAGGAAGCCCAGGCCGAGCACGCCCTCTGTGAGAAGCTGCTCCCGCATCTGGATGCCATGAAACCCGCCGTGACGCTGGAGCTCAACGATGAAGAAAAGAAGCTGCTCAAGAGCTTCTTTCTCCTCAGCGGCAAGCCCTGCATCTACGCCTGCAACGTTTCCGAAGAAGAACTCGCCTCCGCCTCCAAAGATCCCGACAAACACCCGCAGGTGGCCAAGGTCCGCGAATACGTCAAGCACGCCCATGCCGCCAGCGCCACCGTCGTCAGCGCCGCCATCGAAAGCGAACTCGGTGAGCTGCCGGAAGATGAAGCCAAGGCTTACCTCGCCGATCTCGGTGTCGAGGACAGCGGTGTGAACCTTCTGATCAAGAGTGTCTATTCGCTCCTCGGCCTTCAGACTTATCTGACCACAGGTGAAAAAGAAACCCGCGCCTGGACCATCACCAAAGGCATGAAGGCCCCGCAGGCCGCCGGCGTCATCCATGGCGATTTCGAACGCGGATTCATCGCCGCTCAGATTGTCCACTTCGACGACCTCGCCGCCCTCGGCTCCGAAGCCAAAGCCCGCGAGGCAGGCAAGCTCCGCATCGAAGGCAAAGAATACGTCATGCGCGACGGCGATGTCGTCGAGTGGCGTTTCAACGTCTGATTCGCCTGAAGGGAGAGGGTGCCGATGCTCTCTTCCACGGATTTATCGCACAGTCTCCCGTTTCCGGCCTAACCACAAGGTCGGCACCAACACGGCCAGCAGCAGCGCCCCGGCTAGGGCGCTGGCCAGTGGCAGGTTACGGTCGCTAAAGGCGCGTTGGGCGATCTTGTTGCCGAGCATCTCATCCCCCGTGCCGCCGACAAATTGCGGGATCACGTATTGGCCTAACGAACAAACGAACACGATGACGATGGCGGAGACCAGCCCCTGCCTGATCCCCGGCAGGAACACCTTTCGGATCGCCTGCCAGGTCGTTGCCCCCAGATCCCGCGCCGCATCCACCAGCGTGAAGTCGAACTTCTCCGCCGCCGCATACAGCGGCATGATGGCAAAGGGGAGCTGGGTGTAAACCATCACCAACAGCACCGCCCCGGCATTGTTTAGCAGAAAGGTGTCTTCCGTGGCCAGATGCAGCCACACCAGCGCCTGCTTGATCACCCCCTCCGGATGCAGCAGCGTGCGCCAGGCAAAAATGCGGATGATGAAGTTCGTGAGAAAGGGCACGATCACCAGCAGCAACACCGTCTGCCGCCAAAAGGCACTCATCCGCGCCAGCGCCCAGCACATCGGTAGCGCCAGGGCCAGGCAGACCGCCGTCGTCGCTGCACTCATCCACAACGTGCGCCAGACGATGGCCGCATACTGTCCATCCAGCAGCAGCCTCACCGTGTCCAGCGTCCACTCATCCCCCACACCGCCGCGCAGGTCACTGCTGCGAAAGGCCAGCCCCAGGATGAGCAGACAAGGCAGTGCAAAAAACACGCTCAACCAGCCCAGAGAGGGCAGGGTGAGCAGGACTTCGCGGCGGAGTTTCATGCACCTAAATCGGCGTTCTGAGAAAAGCTGAGACGTCGAGCAGGGAGAGGCCTGGCACGCGTGAAAATTCGCTTTCATTCAGCGTTGCGATGGAATGCCCATGCTCCAAGGCCGTTGCGGCAATCACCAGATCGTAGTAACCGATGGAGCGCCCTTCCTTTTCCAGAGCCGCCCAAATCCGCGCATGACACCGCGCGATGGAGAGGTCAAATGGCAGGATTGGGAACGTAAGCAAAGCGTCTTCGACAAAGGCGGAGCGTTTCTCCCGTTGCCGGGGCGATGCTGCACGATGCACGCCATGAAGAAGCTCTGAAGCCGTAATGCTGGCCAGATACACGGAGGTGTCTTCTTGGTCCTCCAGCAGAGCCTGGAGGTCAAACCTAAGTTTCTCTGCGGCAATCAAGATGGAGGTGTCCAGGATCAATCCCATTTGGATTGCGGGGGCAGCAGGGCTTTTTTGGCGGTGAGGAGATCGGCCTCCAGGCTTGCTGCCTCCAAGGGATCGAGATGGCGGACTTTAGCCCATTTTTTCGCCAGCTCTTTCCCTGTGCATGCTGCATCCACGGGGACCACCTTCACTAATGGGATGCCTTTCTCCGTGACAATGGCATCTTCGCGCCCGCTCATCACACGATGCATAAGATCGGTGAAACCTCGGGCTGCGTCACCGGCAGTGATTGAGATCATATCCTGATGATGACATGGAAGTCCGGTTTTTCAAAGTTCGATTTCAATCCACCACCCGCGCCGCCTCGGGGTCAAAGCTGATCCACAGCTCCTGGCCCACCTGTAGAGAGCCTTCGCGGGTGGAATGCTGCACATGCAGGGGCAGGTCGCCGTTGCGGGTCAGCACCTTCATGTGCGGGCCAAAGTAGGTCAAGGACTCGATGCGGGTGCGGGCCACGTTCACGCGCTCATGGCTGGCGGGCCGCGCCTGGGTGAGGTGCAGCTTCTCCGGCCTGATCATCACGCGCACGGTTTGATTTTTGGTTAGGCCGGGCTTCCCCACCACCAGCGGGCTGTCCAGGCCGGGCATCTTCACCCGCACAAAGCCGCCCGATTGCGGCTCCTCCACGGTGGCCTGGATGAAATTCGCATCGCCGATGAACCCGGCCACAAAAGTGGTCGCGGGTGCGTCATAGAGCTGACGCGGGCTGTCCACCTGGGAGACCCGGCCTGCCTCCATCACGGCGATGCGGTGGCTCAGGCTCAGTGCCTCCCCCTGGTCATGGGTGACGTAGATGAAGGTCGTGCCCACCGCCGCGTGGATGGCCTGCAGCTCCGCCAGCATGTGCTGACGCAGCTTCAGATCCAGCGCGGCCAGGGGCTCATCCAGCAGCAGCACCTGCGGTTCATTCACCAGTGCCCGGGCGATGGCCACGCGCTGTCTCTGCCCGCCGCTGAGCTGTGCCGGTCGCTTGCGGGCATGGTTGCCGAGCTGGATCAGCGTCAGCATCCGCTCCACCGCCGCTTTGATCTCCGCCTTCGGCCTGCCCGCGATGCGCAGGCCAAAGGCGATGTTTTCCCACACGCTCAGGTGGGGAAACAGCGCGTAGTTTTGAAACACCGTGTTCACCGGTCGCCGCTCCGGCGGCAGCGCCGTGATGTCCTGCCCGTTCAGGATCAGCCGGCCCGCCTGGGGTTTCTCAAAGCCCGCCAGCAGCTTCAGCAGTGTCGTCTTGCCGCAGCCGCTCGGCCCCAGAAGGGAAAAAATCTCCCCCTGGCCGATGCCCAGCGTCACGTCCGCCACGGCCTTCAGGGAGCCGAAGTGCTTAGAGACATTTTCGATGAGAAGAAAATCGTGCAACGGGGTGGAGCGCGGGTGAGCGATGCATTAAGAAACCATGGCCAACGATCGCCAACAACTGCCAACCATCGCCAACTGCATCTTTCCATGAGCGACGACCTTTTCCAATCCAGCGAGGCCCCGGCCACCGTCGTGGACGCCCAGCCGGACGCGCCCCTGGCCTCCCGCATGAGGCCCCGGCGGCTGGAGGAATACACCGGTCAGGGCCATATCCTGGGGGAGGGAAAGCTGCTGCGCCGGGCGGTGCAGGCGGACCGCTTTTCCTCGATCATTCTGTATGGCCCGCCCGGTGTGGGAAAGACCACCCTGGCCCACATCATCAGCCAGGAAACGAAGGCCCGTTTTGTCACCCTCAGCGGCGTGGAGAGCAGCGTCGGCGACATTCGCAAGGAAGCCGAGGCCGCGCAAAAGCTGAAGAAACTCAGCGGCCAGGGCACCGTGCTGTTTGTGGATGAGATCCACCGGTTCAACAAAGCCCAGCAGGACGTCCTGCTGCCGCACCTGGAGCGCGGCACCCTGCGCTTCATCGGCGCCACCACGCACAACCCCTTCTTTTACGTCAACAGCCCCCTCGTCAGCCGGTCCCAGGTCTTCACGCTGGAGCCGCTCTCCATCGAGGATCTGCGGCATCTCATGCAGCGCGCCTTGCGGGATGAGGAGCGCGGTTTGGGAAAATGGAACGCCACCCTCACGGATGAAGCCAGCCTGCACCTCGCCACCGTGGCGGATGGCGATGCCCGCAAATGCCTGAATGCCCTGGAGCTCGCCGTCCTCTCCTCCACCCCCGATGCCGAGGGCAGGGTCACCATCGACCTGCGCGAGGCCGAGGAATCCGTGCAGCAGAAAACCGTGGTCTATGATGGCGATGGCGACGCGCATTACGACACCGCCAGCGCCTTCATCAAGTCCATGCGTGCCTCCGATCCCGATGCCGCCATCTACTGGCTGGCCAAGATGCTTTACGCCGGGGAGGACATCCGTTTTGTCTCCCGCCGCATCGTCATCGCCGCCAGCGAGGACGTGGGCATGGCGGACAGCAACGCCCTCCGCGTCGCCGTGGCCGCGCAGCAGGCCGTGGAGGTCATCGGCATGCCGGAGGCCCGCATCATCCTCGCCCACGCCGTCGTTTACATCGCCACCGCGCCGAAGAGCAATCGCGCCTACATGGCCATCAACGCCGCCCTGGACGATGTGAAAAACGGTCGCACCCTCCCCGTGCCGAAGCACCTGCGCGATGCCCATTACTCAGGGGCCAAACAATTCGGCCACGGCGACGGGTATATCTATCCGCACGACTACGAAGGCGGCTTCGTCCCGCAGCGCTGCCTGGAGGGCGGCAGGCAATATTACGACCCCACTTCCAACGGCCTGGAAGCCCGCATCAAAGAACGCCTGGACCATTACCGGAAGGAATGGGAGAAGCAGGCGGAAGGGGAAGAGCAGGCCCAGGCTCGGCGTGGAGAAGCTTGAGGGCACAAAAAAGAGCCTGTCCGCGAGGACAGGCTCTTTTGCATGGGATGAGCGGACTGGCCGCTCACCTCAATTTGCTAGTCTTCCCAGCGACGGGGTTTGAAACCACCACCGGCACCGTTGGATTTGCCACCGCCATTGCCGTAAGGCTTGCGGAAACCACCCGGTTTGGTACCACCGCCGAAGCCGCCTGGCTTGGGTCCGCTGCCGAAACCACGAGGGCCGAAGCCACGGCGCTGCTGGACATTGCCTGCACCGCCGCCGTCTTGACGGTCTGCCAGATTCATGCGGACATCGCGGCCTCGGTAATTGGTGCCAGTGACGGTGGTCATGACGGTTTCCACATGGTCTTCAGGGACTTCCACATAGGCGCATTTTTCGAAGATCTCGATGGTGCCCAAGCTGCCGCTGGGGATTTTCGCCGTGTTGTAAATCATGCCAGCGATGTCTCCAGGGCGGGCGTTGTCCATGCCGCCGATGTTCACAAACAAGCGCACCATACCGGAGCGTGGACCCTGCTGCACAAAGGAGCGAGAGCGCATCGGCGCCGGACCAAAGTCATCCCGCTGAGGCAGCTGCGCGTCTTGACGGCGGGGGCCTTCATCGCGAGCCTCTTCCGGGGCACGTGGAGCAGACGCAGAAGCGGGAGCCGCAGACTGCGTTTGTGAAGGCGCGTTGTCGGCGGGGCGGGGCACCGGGGCGAAATCACCGGCGGCAGCCGTGCGGCCGGTCACAGCGGACTGGTTGCTCGGGACGAACTCGCGCTGAGGCTGCTGCGGGCGTTGGTTGGCACGGTCTTCGATGATCTGCTCACCTTCACGGGAGAATTCCTTCATCCACAGATCCAGCACGGCGCTGGTGACATCGGTGGGGTCAAAACCGGCATCCAGAAGGCGCTGCACCGTATGCTCATGCTTGGCATAGTTGCCGGATTCCAAAACAGCCTTCAGCTTCTCAAAGCTCTGGTCAACGCGGGTGGCTTCCAGTTCTTCCTGGGAGGGAACCTTCGTGCGGGTGACCTTGGCATTCGTGAAGCGCTGAATGCGCTGCATGAGGTAAATTTCACGACCGGCGACGAGGCTGACGGCGGTGCCTTTGCGACCAGCACGGCCTGTGCGGCCAATGCGGTGCACATAGTCTTCCGTGTCATAGGGCAGCTCGAAATTGACGATGAGGTCAATGTCGTTCACGTCCAGGCCACGGGCGGCCACGTCGGTGGCGACGAGGACCTCGATGGTGCCGTTGCGGAAGTTCCGCATCACGCGTTCACGCATGACCTGGTTCAGGTCTCCGTGCAGACGGTCAGCGGCATAACCACGAGCCGTCAGGGCATCCACCGTGTCATCCACAGCCTTCTTCGTGTTCGCAAACACGATGGTCAGACGCGGGGAATCCATGTCCAACACGCGGCAGAGCACTTCGGTCTTGCTGCGGCCCTGCACTTCATAATAACGCTGCTCGATGGTCGGCACCGTCATCGCTTTTTGTTCGATGGTGATGGTGGCTGGGTTGTTCGTATAACGATCAATCAGGCGACGGATGCGCGGGTCAAAGGTGGCGGAAAAGAAGATCGTCTGGCGCTCCTTCGGCACGGCCTGCATGAGGCGCTCGATTTCATCGGCAAAGCCCATGTCGAGCATTTCATCAGCTTCATCAAAGACCAGTGTCTTGAGGTTGTCGAGGCGGAGGGTGCCACGATCCACGAAGTCGAGGATACGGCCAGGAGTTCCCACCACGATCTGGGAGCCCATTTGCAGGGCGCGGATCTGACGGTCGTAGGAAGAGCCGCCGTAAATCGGGGTGGCACGCACGCCTTCTTTGAAAGAGGCGACTTTGTGGATCTCCGCACAGACCTGCATGGCCAGCTCACGTGTCGGGCACATGATCAGGACCTGCGTGTCACGGCTGGTGGCGTCGATGCGGTCCACGGCGGGCAGACCAAAGGCGAGTGTCTTGCCGGAACCGGTCTGGCTCTGGCCGACGACGTCACGACCGGTCAGGGCCACGGGAATGGCCTGGGCCTGGATCGGGGAGGGTTGTTCGAAGCCCTGGGCCTCGATAGCTTTCATTAGCTCGGGCGAAAGGCCGAGATCTGCGAATGTCTTTTCCATCTGATGTTTACAATACCGGCAGGTAAGCTTCCGTGAGCGGGCAACCTGTCGCAGTAAGGACGTCTCACACAAAAGGAGACGGGATCACCACCATTCAAAAGGCGGGCTACATGGCAAACTTCGGCCCCAAGTGGGGAAGCGGTTAAAAAACCGGGCAGTGATGATTCCACACCTCCTGCAAATAGCAAGTGATGATTGAAGAGTGGAAATTCAGCAGGTGCTCTTCGGTCTAAACGAAGAGGTTTTTGAACCACTAATGCCCGGCAATGAGCACTAATAATACAAGGCCAAGTCTTCTGATATTAGTGTCTATTGCTGGGCATTAGTGGTTTTAAAATCACCGCAGCGGCAGTGCCCCATGAAGCCTTTTTCAATTCGACAACCTCTGGCCTCAAAGGTCTAGTCCAGCCATGACCAACCGCCGTCATTTCCTCCAGACCTCCGTCACCGCTCTGTTCGCCTCCCGCCTCGGTTTGACCGCCCAGGAGACTGAAAACAAGATCAAAGTCCGCGCGATCACCCAGGGGCCGAAGTATCATTGGTTCGCGTATTACGACAAGGATCAGTTCAGCCCGGACAACCGTTACGTGCTGGGCAATGAGGTGGATTTTGAGCATCGCTCACCTACGGCTGAGGACAAGATCAAGGTGGGCATGGTGGACATCAAGGATGGCGACAAATGGATCGAGCTGGGTGAAAGTCAGGCCTGGAACTGGCAACAGGGCTGCATGCTCCAATGGGTGCCGGGGACGGAAAGCACCGTCATGTGGAATGACCGCCAGGACGGCAAATTCGTCTGCCATCTCCTGGATGTGAAAACGAAGGAGAAGCGCACGATCCCTCACCCGGTTTACAATCTGAGTCCCGATGGCAAATGGGGCATCGCGCCGGACTTCCGTCGTCTCAATGACACACGGCCAGGCTACGGTTATGCCGGGATTCCTGATCCGAACAAGGACGTCCTGGTGCCGGAGGATGCGGGCATTTGGAAGGTCAACATGGAGACGGGGGAGCAGGAGCTGATCATCACCTTTGCCCAGGCGGCGGCGATTCCTTACGAGGGTGGATTCAGTCCGAATGCCAAGCATTGGTTCAATCATTTGTTATTCTCGCCCGATGGCAGCCGCTTCATCTTCCTGCATCGCTGGAAGGGCGATGGCGACAAGACCTTCAACACCCGCCTCTTCACGGCCAAGGCGGATGGCACGGACCTCTACGTGCTTGATCCCTTGGGCAAGACCTCCCACTTCGTCTGGCGCGATCCGCAGCATGTCTTCGCCTGGGCCTTTCACCCCAGCCATGGTGACCGCTTTTATCTCTACAAGGACAAGACCTCTGAGGTGTCCGTCGTGGGCAAGGACAAGATGCCGCGCAACGGCCACAACACCTATCTGCCGCACACAAACAACGAGTGGGTGCTGAACGACTGCTACCCGGACAAGGAGCGCATGCAGACGCCCTACGTCTATCACATCCCCACCGACCGTCGCGTGGACCTGGGCCACTTTTACAGCCCGGCCTTTTACACCGCCGAGTGGCGCTGTGACACGCACCCGCGCAGCAGCCGGGATGGCAAGCTGGTGTGCATCGACTCCCCGCACAGCAAAGGGCGGCAGATGTATTTGATCGAGATCGCTGACATTGTGGGGACTTAAGCCGTGCTTGCCAGGGAGTGCTGCGGGTGAGGCTAGGCACTTAGGTTTATAAAGCGACGGACAATTTATTCGGAGTAGAGGAAAGGAGCTAAGTCCACTTCACGACGGAGGTTGAGGTGCCAGCCCTTGGCATTCATCTTGTTCACCCATTCCACGACTTTCCAGACATCGGGCGTTTGGGAGCCCTGAGGGGTGAAGCTTTCGTTCACTACTTTTTCCAGTCCCTGAATCGCGGATACGCGACTCTCACCGACGCAGAAGGGGTGTTTGAGGAGTTCCAGGTAGTTCTGCACTCGCTTTTCCCTGCTGCCCTGATCCAAGGCAGCGGAACAGACTTCAAGTCGGCACCAAGCGCTCAGGGTTTCGGAATCGGGCCGACTTTGCAGGGCTTTCCAAAGGTAGCCTGCACAGGTCTCCGCCTGGCTTGGAGATAAGTGTCCTTTTTCAGCCAGGTCAGCCAGTGTGCCCATGTCGTAGTAAAATTCAGTACTCTCGGGTTTCTCAATGTCCACCAGGAAGGCAGTGACCAATTTCTTTCCATCTTCATTCCCCTCAGGCAGCCGATCTGCCAGGGCAACAAGCGCTTCCAAGAGGTAGGCCTTCTCGGAGTGCGCCTTCCCGAAGTACGTAATCACAGTTCTATTTGTTTTCGGCTTCTCCATGAGTGACACCAGTATGGCCGCCCCGTTCTTCACATCCGCATCGCCATCGGGCAATCGTTGCGCCAAGGCAACCAGTGCCTCCCCGAGGGAATCCAGTTGATAATTCTCTGTCTCCAGCTTCTCCATGCACGCCAGTAAAACCGTGATCCCTTTCTTCACGTCCGCATCGCCATCGGACAATCGTTCCGCCAGGGCAGCCAGCGCCTCACCGAGGCTGGACAACTCACTGCTGTCCGTGTCCGGATTAATCATGCGCGTCACCAAGGCATTGGCCCATGTTTTCACGTCTGTATCCCCCTCTGGCAGCCGCTCCGCCAGATCAGCCAACGCCTCCCCGAGGCTGGACAGTTCATTGCTTTCCGTGTCCGGATTAATCATGCGCGTCACCAAGGCGTTGGTCCATATTTTCACGTTTGTATCTCCTACTGGCAGCCGCTCCGCCAGGGCACCTAGCGCCACCCCGAGACAGGAAAAGTGATAACCCGTTGTCTCCGGCTTCTCCATGCGCGCCAGCAAGGCGGCGACCAACGAGTGAGTTTTGCGGATATCCCAGGGCATAGAGCTGGCCACATACGCCGCAACGATGGAATCCTGGTCTATAGCTGCTGTGATCATGTCAGCGCCCTGCTCCAAACATGTATCTGAAGTAGCCAACCCACAAATGGCGTGAGCCAACTGCTGCGCAGCCGTTCCAGAGTAAGTTGGATTCGATATTGAAAAGCCAACCTCATATTTTCCCAAGAAGGTTTGCGAGAGTGATGCATCTGTGACAATATAGCTTAATGCGTGGAGTCGGCCATGCCGACGAAGGGAGGCAAGAGACCGCCATCCTTTTTCATATTGGCACGCGCCGGATAAGACAAAATAGTTGTCGCTGGACGGCCTGATCGAGCGGTACACGAGGGAGAGGCTGGAGAGGCTGTTGGCCAGCTTGGCGACAACTCCCTCCGCTTCTCTCTCCAGAGCATTTTGCTGATAGTGCTTTATCCCCATGAAGCCAAGGATAGTGATCAGGAGCACTGGAAACAGACGGACGGTGCTGACGACGGCATAAACTGACTCGCTGCCATACCTCACGCGTCCACGCACACACTGCCACAACATGATCGCCTGCTCTCTCAGTGGCATCAGGGCACGCCAGCGGTCTGACCAGCCAATGGCGTCGGCATAAGTGCGGGCACGCTCCCTCAGCCGCACATTCCAGAAATCCTGCGCACGTCTGGCGTCCCGAATGCCGGAAGCGAGTTGGTCATGGTAAAGCATGAAGGAATCCGCGGCCTGCTCCCCAGGAATGCGGCGGATGAGATGCTCGTTTTCAAGGAAATGCAGGGCGCGTTTGACGGGAGGTTCATCTGCCTGTGCCGCGCTGGTCAGGTCCTTGAGTAAACAAATCTGCGTCTTGCTGGCATCCGCACTGATCAGTGCCTGAAGCATGTGCAGCAGAGATTGCTCGCTGAGCTTAGATGCCCTAGCTGCGCGGTGCATCACCTCCAGAATGTGCAGACGCTCCAGCCCGGCCGCACGGCCTCCCTTCTGATATTCACCGGGTGTGAGCCAGCGAAAGGTGCGCAAGCCGCTAAGCGCCACGACGAGGCGGATAGGCAGGATTTCGGAATGGCCATCCGCGAGGTCTCTGACCAAACGGTCACGGAGTTGGAACCAGCCGTGCTCTGGGTCCGTAATGACCGGCGGTGCGCCCTCCGGCACCTGAGTGATGGAATCCAGCAGCGGCGAGAGAATCTGCTGGTGCAACGGGAAGATGACCGGCGTTTCCGGGTCGATAAAACGGAAGGCCTCTAGATAAATGGAGGTGTCCGCCCGACAGATGAGCAGCAAAGTTATTTTCTTATTCCGCACCAGGCCTGCCAGTTTCTTCCACTGGGGGTTGACTCGAATGACCTTCTCGGCTGGGACGATCTTGCCATTCGCAAAAAGCTGCTCGCGATGCATGGCTATGTAGTCGTCCATCTGGTCCAAGATCAGCACGACGCGGCGGCAGGAGGCATCATGGACGCTGGCCAGCCAGTCAAAAGGTGACTGCAAGGCAACAAAAGGCGGGATGTCCAGCTTTTCACACTGCTGGGCATCGGCTGGCAGCACGCGGCAGAGGGCTTTTTCGATGCCCTCTTTCCAGTCCTGGATGCCTGCGCCGTCCAGAAGTACAGGATAGAGCTGAGGCGGTGCAGGCAGGTTTCTCGGTTTCTCGGTCCAGTAGGCTTCTCCCAGCAGGTAGGGAAGTAGGCCCGCTCTGACAAGCGCACTTTTGCCCGCTCCTGATTCGCCTGTCAGAAACACAAGGGAGTTGTTCTGCTGGGCGCACTCGGCAGCCAGACGCTCGAGTTCCTTTTCCCGCCCGACCAGATGCGCCGGATCATGGGGTGAGATGAGGAAGCGCTCTTTCACCCTTAACACGGATCGCCGCGCAAGCGCCTGGAGCAGCGTGAGAACCGCTATAAGTGACAAGGTCCCTATGACCAGCCACTTGGCATGTGGACGCAGAGGGGCAGGAATGTGATCGCCAGCCTCAATCACCTTTTGAACAGTGTCGCTCAGCAAGACGATCAACGCACTGATTCCCGACAGAAGGGAGATCAAAGTCTGGTAACTGGACGTGAGACGCTCAAGCTGGGCTTTCATAAAAACATAGTCAATGCTACAAGGCCGCATCGGTCTGTCACCGTTTAATCATAGGCAGGCTGAATGCACCTTTTGCCTCAAAATTTTGGCTTCCTGGTATGGGCACCCTCAATGCGAATACGAATCGACTGACGCATCCTTTACCCTGGCCGATCTGGACCTCAGTCAGGCCGTCCTATCCCCCGGCCTGTCGTGGAACACGGATTATTTCATCGGCCACGGCATCATCGTCGTCGCGCCAGAGCCCTCCCGCGTCTTGCTGGTGTTTCTCGGTCTTTGCCTTGGTTTTCACAGCCGCCGCCGATAGCCTGACATCGAATCCGCGAGTTCCATCCTTGACTCTCATGAAGATGGACAGCACTTTGCACGCCCTTTTCCCAAAACTCCCACCCTATGGCCCAAGAAACATCCCTCCTCCTGCTGAAGCCCGACTGCGTCGCCCAAGGCCTCAATGGCGAAGTCCTCAAGCGTCTGGAGGCCGAGGGCTTCCGGGTGCGCGGCATCAAGATGATCCAGCTCACCGATGAGCTGCTCAAAGAGCACTACTCCCACATCGCCGACAAGCCCTTCTTCCCTGAAGTGGCCAGCTTCATGAAGAGCAATCCGGTCATCGCCGTGGCCCTGAGTGGTGACGAGGTGATCTCCAAAGTGCGTGACCTCCTGGGCCCGACGGATTCCAAGGCCGCCCCGAAAGGCACCATCCGTGGTGACTTCGGTGCTGATAAAATGACCAATGTCGTCCACGCCTCCGATTCCCCCGAAGCCGCCGCCATCGAGCTGAAGCGCTTCTTCAAGGACGGCGAAATCTTCAGTTACTAAACCCATCCGGCGCAAAAAGATGCTTCTGAGGGTTGACGCACCCGCGTCCTCAGCTACTATCGCGCCCCACTTTTTTTCCAAGGAGCACACACATGGCTAAAGTTTGTCAAATCACAGGCGTCGGCGTCACCCGCGGCCACCACATCCATCGCAGCGGTAAAGCCAAGAAGGAAGGTGGTATCGGTAAGCACATCACGAAGCGCGTGAAGCGCGTGATCTACCCGAACCTGCGCCACAAGCGTATCTTCGTTCCTGAACTGGGCACTTATGTCAATGTCAAGCTGACCGCCCGTGCGCTGAAGACCATGGACAAGAACGGTGCCTTCAAGACCCTGAAGGAAGCTGGTTTGATCTAAGCGTCTGCTACGGCAGGTAAGTGTTGATCGTGTCTTTATAGGCAGGTCCTTCGGGGCCTGCCTTTTTTTATCTCTCAATTGGCCGCAGCCAGCCTTTGAATGGGCTCCATGAGTCCCAAGGGTCGTATAGGTTCCCTCAGTTCTGTTTGAAGCTCCCTGATCCTGCCCTTCATTGACCCGACCTTGCGGACCTCTTGACGCTGGGCAAGATCCTCCCTTCTTCTCACGATTTCTCCTTTCTCCCCCGACCCCAACCTTTCCTTTTTATGAACCTCACACGCACAGCCTATGGCACCTGGAGTGGCGGCAAATTCATGCATTTCGGTGAAATGATTGACGACGACCGCTACATCGGCATCATCCGCAGCGCCTTTGAAAAAGGTGTCCGCACCTTCGTCACCGCCGATGTCTATGGCGCAGGCCGCGCCGATTCCATGTTGGGTCAGGCGCTCCAGGGACTGCCGCGTGAGGAATACAGCCTCGTCGGCATCATCGGGCATGACTTTTACACTGGTCAGCGCGCAGGCTCCAAGGGCTACCCCCGCTTCACCGAGGCCAGCCTACATCAGCCCGACCAGTATGGCAGCTACCTCACCATGGCCACGGAGGAGTCCCTGAAGCGTTGCGGCGCGGATAAGTTCGACTGCCTCATGCTGCACAATCCCGACACGGTTGGTTATACCAGCGACGCCGTCTGGGACGGCCTGACCGCCCTGAAGGACAAAGGTCTCACCGACCGTCTCGGCATCGCCCCCGGCCCGGCCAATGGCTTCACGCTGGACATGATCGATTGCTTTGAGCGTTTCGGCGACCGCATGGATTGGGCTATGATCATCCTGAACCCCCTGGAGCCCTGGCCTGGCCAGCACGTCCTTCCCGCCGCCAAAAAGCACGGCGTGGACATCCTCACCCGCGTGGTGGATTACGGCGGCATCTTCCATGACGACGTGAAGCCCGGCCACAAATTCCGCGATGGTGACCACCGCAGTTACCGTCCTGCCGGATGGGTGGAGCACGCCAGTGAAAAGCTGGAAAAAATCCGTCATATCGCCGACAAACACGGCCTGACCATGATCCAGCTCGCCTGCCTTTGGGACCTAGCCCAGGAGCCCGTCAAAAGCGTTGTCCCCACCCTCATCCAGGAAGCCGGAGAAGACGCCCGCAGCATCGAAAGCAAGCTGGACGAACTCGCAGCCCTGCCTGCCGAAAACATCCTCAGTGCGGAGGAAGTCGAACTCATCCGCGAGATCGGTGACAACACCGGCTGCATGATGCTGAAAGGGGCCAGCCAGCGCCACGAAGGCCAGGAAGCCCGGCCCGACGAATGGCCGATGCGCCCTGAGCTGCTCACCCTCGCCGGACGCTGGAACCTGGGCTCAGCCTGGTAAATTTCGTCCGGTTGCGAGATTAACGGAAATTCATCAAGGGGGCCGTCAGTTCAGGCTGGCGGCCCTTTTTGTTGGCCGACGACTCCAACATGGAATGCCGATGTCAGCGAAACGAAAAAGGCGGAATCCTCATGGATTCCGCCTTCAAATTTTAATGGGTTAACAAGGGGCGATTACCAGCGCTCGCCGCCGCCGCTGTCACCTTTGCCACCGCGGTCACGGTCCCAGCTCTTGCCGCCGCGACCACCGCCGCCGCCGCCACCACCACCGCCCTGGCCACCACCGGATGGCGGCTGCGGCGATCCCCAAGGCCCACCCGGACGGGGATTACCCCATGGGCTCGGACCGCCGCTGTTGTTCCACGCCAT
>Ga0247831_1000175_pt1 | contig 143011 bp, 133 predicted proteins | sample LaCruzMarch2015__9_FD_192406 | JGI IMG/M metagenome (GOLD analysis project Ga0247831, IMG submission 192406) | Freshwater microbial communities from meromictic Lake La Cruz, Castile-La Mancha, Spain - LaCruzMarch2015_1m | ecosystem: Environmental > Aquatic > Freshwater > Lake | place: Spain... | reverse complement strand
GACGCCGCGCTGGAGCTGAAGCTGTTTGCCATGCTGGCGGAACTGCCGTTGGCGGAGATCAGCTCGTTTATCGGCATCGTGCTGGTGATCGTGTTCTTCGTTACCTCGTCGGACTCCGGCTCGCTGGTGATCGATACCATCACCGCCGGCGGCAAGGTCAACGCGCCTGTGCCGCAGCGGGTGTTCTGGGTGGTGATCGAGGGCATCATCGCCATCGCCCTGCTGCTCGGCGGCGGCCTGGTGGCCTTGCAGGCCATGGCGGTGTCGACGGGGCTGCCGTTTACCCTGGTGCTGTTGGTGGGTTGTATTTCGATCGTCAAAGGCTTGATGAGCGAACCGCGCTGACCACTGTTGGTAGGTAGTACAAGAGCGCGCCTTTGGGCGCGCTTTTTTATGCTTGGGGTTTGTATGGGCTGGCGCCTGTAGGAGCGGCCCATGGCCGCGATGCTTTTTTGCATCCCACACATCGTGTGCGCTGCACATTTGTGGGAGGGGCTGGGCGGCACTCCGCTTTAGCCGCGATGCTTTACTCCCCTCTCCCGCTTGCGGGAGAGGGGCTGGGGGTGAGGGCGCTTTTGCTGTTCGGTACTACACCGCATGTGCTGATGTTTCGTGTTGCGCCCCGCCCCCTCGGGCGCCTCACTTTTCTTTGCTCGTGCAAAGAAAAGTAAGCAAAAGAAACACGCCCCGGCATCCGGCCCTGCCTGCGGCAGGGTACGTTCACGCCATCATTGCTCCAGGGGCCCGCTGCGAAGGGCCATCCTTGGCCCATCGCAGCTCTCGCGGCATCCATGCCGCTCAACCCCTTCCGCAACGATTCTGTTCACCCTCCTGACGGGGGATTTGGCGCGCGTCTGAACGTTTGGCGTTAATGGACTGGGGAAAACTAAAAGCGAACGGCAAAAGTCGCGCTCGCTCTCATATTTAGTTTGTTATGCGCCATATACGCGAAGCAATTCAGTCACAAGAATACCGTTGATCAACATGCCATCTAGCTTGGCGTCAGTGATTACAATATTGCTCAAGTCGACATTGTGGAATGTGGCACCTGCTAACGAAACGTCGGAGAACGACGAGCCCGCAAGGTTAACGTCAGTGAAGCTAGAAAGTTTCAGGTTGACGTCTTTAAAGCTCGCCTCGGTTAATGAAACGGCCTCAAATTTCGATAAGTGTTTAGTCACTATTAGCTCTCCATGCTGTATGCCTAAAGTTTAGCTAAGAGGTAGATTTTAGTCCGTTCTTGTGAGCGAAGCTAACGGGTTGAACCAGTTGTTAGCCATGGTACTGAATCATTGCGCTCGATAGCAGGGTAACATTAAAAACGGAATGCCCAATTATCGGGAAAACTACACTTCCTGACAGTAATCTTATGTACATTAGTACACTTCCAATAGCTGTTGCTATGAGAAAGGCTAAGGGATCTATGTTTAGGCTATCGTTGCTGTAATGTATTCCATGAACTGTGCCGAATAATAAGGTAATTAAAATTGTGGCGGGATTAAAGAGTGTTTTTGAGTTTATGTGCAGCCCCTTTAATAGCAATAATAATATGCCTCGGTAAGCTAGTTCTTCATCAAGTGAGGGCATGGTGAGTTGAAACAGTAGTGTTTCTATGTTGAATGGAATGTTTTCTTGATTGAAGCTAAGGCAGACAGCAGAGACAAATAATAGTGTGATGGCTGAAAATGATTTTTTGATTGAGTTACTTCTTTGACTTAGTGTAAATCCGAGTTCTGCTCTGAGTTTTGGTAGCGCCATGATGATCATTAACGAAAACGCCAGTGCACATGATTTGCCGATCCAATTCCAGCCACCTATGTTGTGTGTGTAGTTTAGAAGGGCGAAATTTGCTATTGCATATCCGACAGCAAGTGAAATGTAAGTTGGTTCTATTTTTTTGGTTATGATTGGCATTGAAACTTGCGCGAGTTTAAATTCAATTTAGAATTTCTTTTGATTGATAATAAATTTAATTTTTATGCTGGTGGCTAATATTTGGACAAGGGGTGCTTTTTAGCCCGTACCAGTGAGCGGTTGGCGAAATGCTGGCAGGCTTGAACCAGAAGCTAGTTCATTCGAGCCGAGGCTGTCCATGGCGGAAATACGGCCTGGCTTTGCTTTGGCTTTTCTTTCGTCAGTCCCCCCACAGAAACATCAGCCGCGCGCCAAGTCCCCGTCAGGAGGCTGAAACGTAGCGAAGTGAAGTAACAGCCGAAGGCTGGCCCGAAGGGCGAGCGAAGCGAGTAGTGGAGGTGTTGCGGAGGGGGACGAGCCGCATGGATGCGGCGAGAGGCGTAATGGGCCAGGGATGGCCCATGTACGCCGGCCCCCGGAGCAGCACCGGAGGGAGGGAAGTTGAGCGCAGCGAAACCCGGATGCAGGGGCGTGTTTCTTTTGCTTACTTTTCTTTGCACGCGCAAAGAAAAGTGAGGCGCCCAAGGGGGCGCAACACGAAACATCAGCGCATACGGTGGTGTGCCGAACGACTATGTAATAGCCGAGTAATGATGGGTATCGCGATGCTAAACCTACGCGGCCCGACCCATCCTGCGATGCTGCTTTCGCGGCTAAAGCCCCTCCCACAATTAGCCGGCATCGCTGGCTAAAAGGCCTAGGCTTCAACTCCACAATTCCCCAACCGGCGTATCCCCCGAATACCGCGTCGCCACCTGCGCCTGCAGCAATTCAGCGGTGGCCAGCGCATCAGTCAACGCATGGTGCGCCTGGTACATCGGCAGGTTGTAACGCAGGCGACTGTCAGCCAAACGAATCGACACCGGCTGGCGGCCCAACAAACGCCCCAGCCAGCCCGGCTGACGCTTGGGATACAGCCGCGCTTCCAGCTGCATGGTGTCGATCACCGGGAACTGCAAACCCTCACCCAACTGCTGGCGCAGCGCCTGGTCGAGAAAGCTGCGTTCGATGTTGCGGTAGTGCACCACCATCACCTTGCCGGCCATGGCCGTTAGCAGCTCGTCGAGGATCTGCCCCAGGCGCGGCGCGTGGCGGATGTCGGAGTGGGTGATGTGGTGGAAGGTCACCGATTCGCCGCTCAGCTCGCTGGCCGGTTTGACCACCCAGTAACGCGCCGCGCCGCAGCGGATGCGTTGCAGGCTGAAGGGCAGCAGGCCGAGGCTGACGATGGCGTGCTGGCTGGCGTCCAGGCCAGTGGTTTCCACGTCCAGGGCCAGCAGCGGCACCCGCTCCAGCGGAGTGTCGGCAGTTACGCAGCCGGCCTGGTAGAAGGCTTGCAGGCGTGGGTCGCGGGCGTTGGCGGCGAGTTCGCTAAAGCGCGCGGCCCAGTCCAGCGCTGTGACGGGCGGCGTCACAGGCTTTTGCCCGGTTGCGCGGGGTAGCGAAAGCGCAGGAATTTCTGCGCGTTGCTGATCACCTGAAAGGCTTCCTTGAGGTTGTGCCGATCACTGGCGGAGACTTTTTCCGGCTCGATGTAGTTGTTTGGCTGTGCGCCGTCGGCGGCGGCCATGGCCTGGTGGCGGGCGCGTACCAGGCTGAGAAATTCCAGGGCGTAGCGCAGCTGGCTGAGGGCTTCGGGCTGCAGCAGTTTGGTTTTGCCGATGGCGTCCAAACGCTCCAGGGAGTTCTGCGCCTTGCTGCCGCAGGCCAGGGCGTGCACGCGGATCAGGTCGGTGAGCGGCGCGGTGCCACGGCCTTTGAGGTTGATGATGTGTTTCTGCTGGCCGTCGGTTTCCATCACAAAGGTGCGGAAGAAACCCAGCGGCGGCGTGCGGTTGAGGGCATTGCGCGCCAGGGCGGCGAGGAAGGCCGGGTTGCTGCTGGCCTTCTGCGCGAGCAGGTCTTTGAGGTTTTCCACCAGTTCGATCTCGCCATACACGCCATCGAGGTCGAAGAAGATGCAGCTGTTGAGCAGGGTTTGCGGCTTGGGTTTGTCGATCCACTGGTTGAAGTAGCCGCGCCAGACACTCAGCGGCTGCCGCCACTGGGCGTTGCTGGCCATGATGCCGCCCTTGCAGTAGCTGTAGCCGCAGGCGGCCAGGCCGTCGCAGACGAACTGGGCGAGGGCAGCAAAGTAGGCGTCGTGCTGCGCCGGGTCGAAGCGGTCATCGAGCACCAGGGCGTTGTCCTGATCGGTGACCAGCAGCTGTTCATCGCGGGCCATGGAGCCGGCGACCATAAAGCAGTAGGGCACCGGCGGCGGGCCGAGTTTCTGTTCGGCCAGTTCCAGCAGGCGCTGGGTAAAGGCGCGGCCGATGCCGGCCATGGCACTGCCGACCATATGCGCGGTGGCCTGTTCGTTGACCATGCGCACGAAGGTGCCGCGCAGGTCCGCCAGCAGGCTCTGCAGGCCGGCGACATTCGGCTGGTTGAAGATCGAATTGACCAGATAAAGGCTGCTCTGCGACTCGTAGCGGATGATGTCGCTGAGGTTGATCAGGCCAATCGGCCGGCGCCGCTGCACCACCGGCAGGTGATGGATGTTGTGGCGCAGCATGCACAGCATGGCTTCGAACACGCTGTCATCGGCCTGTACGGTGAAGGGATCGGGGGTCATCACCTGGCTGACCGCTGTGCTGCTTGCAAGCCCGGCGGCGAGCACGCGGGTGCGCAGGTCGCGGTCGGTGAGGATGCCGACCATCGCCGCGCCGGGCGCATCGCCATCAACAATCACCAGTGAGGACACGCTCTGCTCGGTCATCAGCTGGGCGGCCTGCTGCACGGGTGTATCCAGGCTGACGCAGACCGGTGTGCGCGAGATCAGTTTGCGTACCTTGAGCTGGATCAGTTCGCTGGCCTTGCCCTGGCTTTCCACCGCGGATTTCAGCCGCGACTGGCCTTCGGCCTCGACAAACTCGGCAAAGCCGTCGTGCTCTTCGCACAGCTGGGCGAACAGGGTGGCGGGGATAAAGTAGATCAAGCTGTCTTCAATCGCCCGCGCCGGAAAGCGCACCTTGTTGCTGCGCAGCAAGCCGGCCTGGCCGAAGATATCGCCCTCGCTCAGGCGGTTGTAAAGCTCGCCGTTGCGCCGGTAGATTTCTACCGCGCCGCTGCGTACGTAGTGCAGCTCGTGAATCGCCGCGCCGTACTGGAGAATGTCGCTGCCGGCTTTGAAGTAGGTGACTTCGACCTGCCGGGCGATGGCGTCGAGGTTGTCCTCGGGCAGCGCATCGAAGGGCGGGAAGCGCTGCAGGTGATCGCGGATTTCCAGTAACTCGATCTGCATGGGGTGCCTCGCAGTGGCTGGCACTAGAGGATACGGCGATTGCCGGGTGTTGTCCGCCCCGCTGGCGTTACCGGGTGTGCCAGCAAGCGCGGTCGACGCCGGCTATGGTGTGAGGTGGTAAGCAGATAGCGCAGGCGATCAGCGGGTTTTTATCAAGGAGTGGCTATGCAAGGGGCGGGATTCTGGGTGGTGCTGGCGCTGCTGGCGGCGCTCGCTGGTTTGGCGATTTATTACTACAACCGCCTGGTGTTCAACCGCGCGCGGGTGGCCGAGGCCTGGAGCGGTATCGATGTGCAGCTCAAGCGTCGCGCCAGCCTGATTCCGGCACTGGTCGAGTGCGTGCGCCAGTACATGAGCTACGAGCAGAGCACCCTGCAGGCGCTGGTACAGGAGCGTATGCGCGCGGTGCAGCTGGCCGATTCACCGCCGGGTGCGCGGGGCCCGGTAGAGGCGCATCTGGGCACGCAGCTGCGCCAGTTGTTTGCCTTGATCGAGGATTACCCGGCGCTCAAGGCCGATGGTCAATTTCTCGACCTGCAACGCAATATCACCGAGGTCGAGGAGCATATTCAGATGGCCCGGCGTTACTACAACGGCGCGGTGCGCGAGCTGAATGTGCTGGTCGAGTCGGTGCCGAGCAACCTGGTGGCGCGGCCCTTTGCCTTTACCCAGGCGGAATACTTCAGCCTGGATGATCCGCGTGACGCCCAGTCGCCAAAAATGGAGTTTTGACATGCTGCGAGTGCTGCGTTTTGCCCTGTTGAGCCTGTGCCTGCTGCCGCTGTGGGCTGCAGCAGCCGAGGTGATTGAAGACTTTGCCGTGACCCTGCAGGTGCAGGCGGACGGCAACCTGCTGGTGACCGAGCGGATCACCGTGCAGGCCGAGGGTGAGCAGATCAAGCGCGGCATCTACCGCGATCTGCCGGTCAGCTACAGCTTGCCCCTCGGCCTGTTGCAGAGCAGCCCGATCACCCTGCTTGGGGTGAGCCGCGATGGCCAGGCGGAGCGGGCGCGGGTCGAGCAGAACGGCAGCTGGGTGCGCTATTACCTCGGCTCGGCCAACAAGCTGCTGCAGCCGGGACGCTATCAGTACGAACTGCGTTACCGGGTTGAGCGCCAGCTGTTGCACCACCTCAATACCGATGAGCTGTACTGGAACGTCACCGGTAATCAGTGGGTCTTTCCGATTCTCAAGGCCTCGGTCGAGGTCAAACTGCCGCCGGGTGCGCGGATGGGGGATGTGGCCGCCTATACCGGAGCCAGCGGTGATCAGGGCAAGGCCTATGAGGTGCTCGAACAGCGCGACGACACCCTGCGTCTGGCCACCACCCAAGCCTTGCCGGCCTATCACGGCCTGACTGTTGCCGTGGATTGGCCTGCCGGCCTGGTGGCGCGGCCGGGTGTAATGCAGCGCCTGGGCTCGGTGCTGCTGGATAACCTTGGCCTGTGCCTGGGCGCGCTGCTGCTGGTTGGTCTGGTGATCTTTTATCTGCGTGCCTGGGATCGAGTCGGCCGTGACCCCGAAAAAGGTCTGATCATTCCACTGTTCGAAGCTCCGAAAGGCATGAGCGCGGTGCAGGCCGGCTACCTCTGGCATCGCGGTTTCAAGGGCGCGTATCAGGATGCGCGGGCGTTCAGTGTGTGGCTCACCGATATGGCTATCCGCAAGCATCTGCACCTCGAAGACAAGCCGCGCGGTGGCGGTTTTAGCCTGGCCCGCGGCACGGGTGAGCGCGCTGACTTCAGTGAGGCTGATCGCGAGCTGCGCAAGCGCCTGTTTCCGGCCAACAAGGAAGGTATCGCCCTGGAGATTGGCAGCGATTACGAGCCGCGCCTGGCCGATGCCGTGGCTGGGCTGAAAACCCAGCTGCAAACCGAGGGCAAGGCCTGGTTCAGCAATAATCGTGGCATCTGGACCTGGGGCCTGATCTGGGCGCTGGTTGGCTGCCTGGTGATGGTGCTGACCGGCGCACGTAACGAGGACGATGTGGCTGTCGGCCTGGCCGGCGTGGTGTTCACCCTGGGCTTTGGCGTGCCGTCGCTGTTTGTGCTGTATATGGCCTGGAATCAGCCCAGTTTGGGCAAGCAGATCGGCCTGGGCCTGGCGGGGTTGATGTTTGTCTGGCCAGTGCCGATTGGCTTGTGGATGCTCAGTGATGCGGCGTCGGTGCCGGCTTTGCTGCTGCTTTGCGTGTATGTGCTGGTGGTGGTGCTGTTCTATTACCTGTTGCCGGCGCCATCGATTGAGGGGCGGCGTTTGCTCGATCAGCTGGAAGGCTACCGTGACTACCTGCAACTGGCGGAAAGCGACGCACTGGCCCTGGCCGGCAATGCCCCGGCGATGAGCATTGCGCTGTATGAAAAACACCTGCCTTACGCCATGGCCCTGGGAGTGGAGGACAAGTGGAGCGCGCGCTTCAGTACGGCGTTGGCCAATGGCCTGATCGACCCGGCGCAGCGTGACTACCAACCGGACTGGTACCACAGCCGCAGCTCATTCAGCACCCCACTGGCGATGAGTGCCGCCCTGGCTGCCGGCCTAAGCAGCGCCACGGCACTGGCTTCATCGCCACCGTCGAGCAGCTCGTCAGGTGGGGGCGGTTCATCCGGCGGTGGTTCGTCAGGTGGCGGCGGCGGTGGCGGTGGCGGGGGCGGTTGGTAGGGCGCGGTTCAGCTTTTGTAGGAGCGGGGGGGACGCCCAGTTATTGCCCGCGATCACAGTCAATCCAACAACATCGCGGCCAAGGTTGGTTCGGCCATCGGCTTGTAGGAGCGGGCCATGCCCGCGATTCGCACGCATGGATTAGGCACCCCGCGGTTCCTACAGGGTTGTGACAGTTGAACCCTGTCACGACACTAGGGCTTACGGGTTTCCTGCAGCTTGGCCAGCAAGGCTTCGCTTTTCGCCAACTGCTCGGCTTCGCTGAGCTGCGGGTTTTCCAGCACGCTGTCGAGTTGCGCGATCAGTTCGCTCTGCCGGTTGATCCGCTCATCGAGCTTTTCCAGCTTGCGCTGGTTAAACCAGCTCCACAGCGCCAGGGCGCAGGCGGCCAGCACCACGGCGCTCAGCACGATAATGGTCAGGGTGTTCATCGGCGTTCCAGCGTTTTGCCCATCAGCATGCGCGGCAACATAACAGCGCCGCGCGTCACCGTCTGTGCCTGCTGCACAGAAAATCCCTGTGCGGCAAAAAATGCTTGGGCCACCAGACTGGCCTCGGTAAACAGCTCGCGCACCCCCGCTGCGCGCAAGCGTTGCTCGGCAGCGGCATACAAGGCGCTGGCGACACCTTGACGGGCATGGCTGGGCGCGCAGTACAGCAGGTCGATATGCCCATCCAGACTAAAGCCGATAAAGCCGGCTATAGCGCAGCCATCTTCGGCGATAAGTAACTCAAGTTGGGCAAAACGTGTTTGCCAGGCAGGTATGTCCGCAACCTCGGGAGACCAGGCTTGTTGCTGCGCTGTGTCGTAGTGCTGGGTGGTCAACTGGCTGACCGATGCCTGAAACAGGGCGACCAGGGCGGGTAGATCCTGAGGCTGGTAGGCCCGTAAATTGAACGCGGCGGACGGCTGGGTTGTCATCGGATTGGTCTGCAAGGGTTCGCCCGGCAGGTTAGCGCCGCATATGCGCCAGGTAAATCGCTTCAGCGCCAGTTCCAGGTGCTGGCGGCAACGGCATCGTGGGCGTGCAGGCTTTCTGCGTGCACCACGCGCAGCTGGAAGGCGCTGAACGCAGGCTGTTCGCGCAAGGCGCTGTGCAGGCGGCGGGCGGCGTCTTCGCAGAACATCAGGTTTTGCCCGTTGGCCAGGGCGAAAGCCTGTTCATCGGCGCGTTTTACCGCCGTCTGCACGGCGGTGCCGAGGGCTTGTTCGACAATATTGATCAGCGCAACCAGCGGCAACTCCGCGCTGTCGCTGTGCAGGCGCACCTGCAAAGTGGCGAAACTGCGCTGGCTGTGTGGCGTGGCGACGATGCCCTGGGGTGAGCCGAGCCAGGCTAGCAGTTGTGTGTGATCCAGCGGCTGGTCGGCGAAGTCCTCGACAAAGCGCTGCTGGATCAGCTGGCGCGCCAGCGCAGCGGAACACGGGCAGGTCGAGGAATAGGCCACTTCTACCTGCAGTTCCACGTGAAACCCCCATGAATCCTGGTGTGCACGCACTTCGAAGGGATAAGACTTCCATCCTGCCAGGGGGCTGACCAGTGCCGGGCGGCTGAGCAAGGCCTCGCCGCGCAAGGTGATGGACGCCTGCCGCGACAGGTCCTGATGGCTGTGCAGAAACTCGTTCAGCAACTCTCGCAACGTCGACGGGCTCAGTTCGCGCTGTTCCAGCCTATGCAGCGCCAGGTACAGGCGCGACATATGTATGCCGCGCGCATGGCCATCATCCAGGCTAACCCCGACATCGGCGCACGCCTGGATGCGTTGCCCAGCCAGATTGATTGGCAGCGCGATGCCCTGCATGCCGACCCAGTCCAGCGCCTGTGTGTGGTCGGGTGTTTGCGCGGCTATGTCCGGCAAGGTCAGTGCGTTCATCAGAAATCTGCCGCTCGGCTATGGGTTTAAATGTTATGTTATAACAAGTAAATTACAAAGCCAGCGAATCCTGACGATGACCGAAACACCGCTCACCCACGCCGAGCTGCTCGCTCAGCCGGCGGACGACTATATGAACGCCGCGCAACAGCAATTCTTCCGCACCCTGCTGCTCAGCCAGCGCGATGAACTGCAGAACCGCATTGCCGAGGAGTTCGAAACCCTGCGCGAACGCGAAACCAGCAGCGACCCCGCCGATATCGGCAGCGCCGAAGAGCAGCGCCAGTGGCAACTGCGCCTGCTGGAGCGGGAAAAGAAGCTGCTCGACAAGATCGATGAAGCCCTCGACCGCCTGGCTCGTGGCGAATACGGCTGGTGCCGGGAAACCGGCGAGCCGATTGGCCTCAAACGCCTGTTACTAAGGCCTACCGCCAGCCTGTGCATCGAAGCCAAAGAGCGTCAGGAACAACGCGAAAAACACCTGCGCCACGTTGATGGAGACTGAAACCATGACCAATCGCCTTCCCGTAACCGTGCTGTCCGGCTTTCTCGGTGCCGGTAAAAGCACCCTGCTCAACGCCATCCTGAAAAACCGTCAGGGCCTGAAAGTGGCGGTGATCGTCAACGATATGAGCGAGATCAATATCGATGGCAGCGAAGTTCAGCGTGATGTCAGCCTGAACCGCGCCGAAGAAAAGCTCGTGGAAATGAGCAACGGCTGCATCTGCTGCACCCTGCGCGAAGACCTGCTGGAAGAAGTCGGCCGCCTGGCCCGTGATGGCCGCTTCGACTATCTGCTGATCGAATCCACCGGGATAAGCGAACCGCTGCCGGTGGCCGAGACCTTCACCTTCCGCGGTGAAGACGGCCAGAGCCTGGCCGATGTGGCGCGCCTGGACACCATGGTGACAGTGGTCGACGGGGTGAATTTTCTGCGCGATTTCCACGAGGCCGAGAGCCTGGCCAGCCGAGGCGAAACTCTCGGTGAAGAGGATGAGCGCTCAATCACTGACCTGCTGATCGAACAGGTGGAATTCGCCGATGTGCTGCTGATCAGCAAGATCGATCTGATCAGCAGCCATGAGCGCGAGGAGTTGATGGCCATTCTCAAGGGCCTGAATACCCACGCCGAAATCGTGCCGATGGCCATGGGCGCTGTGCCGCTGGAGAAGATCCTCAACACCGGTCGTTTCGACTTCGAGCGCGCTGCTCAGGCGCCGGGTTGGCTCAAGGAGCTGCGCGGCGAACACATTCCTGAAACCGAGGAATACGGTATTGCTTCAACGGCTTACCGTGCACGCAAGCCACTGCATCCCGAGCGCTTCTTCAATTTCATCAACCGCGAATGGAGCAATGGCCGCCTGCTGCGCAGCAAGGGCTTCTTCTGGCTGGCCAGCAAGTACCAGGAAGCCGGCAGCTGGTCCCAGGCGGGCGGTTTGATGCGCCATGGTTTTGCCGGGCGCTGGTGGCGCTTTGTGCCCAAGGCGCAGTGGCCACAGGATGAGGAGGGCCTGCAGGCGATCATGAAAAACTGGCAAGCCCAGACCGGTGACTGCCGCCAGGAGCTGGTGTTTATCGGCCAGAACATCGACTTTGCTCGACTGACCGCCGAACTGGATGCCTGCCTGCTCACCGAGGCGGAAATGGCCCTCGGTGTAGATGCCTGGCGTGCGCTGCCCGACCCGTTTGGCCCCTGGCATGAGGAGGCGGCCTGATGCTGGCGCAGGTGTTGCGTCAGCCGCTGCAGCAGGTCAGCAGCGAGCGGATTGATGTATTTGGCGAGGTGCTGCGTGATGAGGTCAATCTGGCGCTCTGGCAGCGCCAGCTGCCCGCGCAGATCAGCGATTTTGCCAACGCCCTGTTAGCTCAGGGCGAGCCGCTGGGGCAATCCATCGTGCTGGAGTTGGCCAGCCCGGAGAGTGAGGCGAACCTGAGCGGTCTGGTCGATGGCTACAGCGATCTGCCGGGGCAGGCGGCTTTTTTGCAGGACGTCAGCTGGCTGGTCAGCGCCTTCGCCTGCCTGTTCGACGCCAAACGCATTGGCCTGCGCCTGCGTATTCTCGACAAGGCCATGTGCCCGCGTTTTCACGTTGATCATGTGCCGGTACGGCTGATTACCAGCTACGCCGGGGTTGGTAGTGAGTGGCTGGAAGAAGGCGTGATGGCGCGCCGCCGCTTGGGCGACCTTGGCGCTGAACCGAGCGATCCGGCCCTGATCCAGCGCGCCGAGGCTGGCCATGTGCTGCTGGCCAAGGGTGAAAAATGGATAGGCAACGAGGGCGGCGGCTTGATCCACCGCTCGCCGCAACCACCGGCCGGTGAGCGGCGATTGCTCTTGACCCTGGATTGGCTGGCTTGAATTTCAGGCAAAAAATAGGCTGCACAGAAAGCAGCCTTAAGCACCAGAAAGGCACACCGGCGCGTGACCCGGTATGCAGGGGTGAGGTACCCAAGGCCACTAGAACATAGACAGGGTTACGCTTTGATGACGGCCGGCTAGCGCGCCATCCACACACCCTTGCTCTGCTGCTCGCAGAAGGGCTTGAGGTAGGTGGCATCCGTGGCGACGCCGTAATAGTGCACATCCTGCTGGTAAGGCGTGCCGCCTACCGTGGCGTTGCGGCATACGCCAAAGGCGCCCATCGGGCATTGCTCGACAAATTCCACCTCGACCTTCTGGCCCTGCAACTGCGGCTGGCAGAAACCGGTGCGGAACAGGTTGGGCGGGATGCTACGGTTCTGCTGGCAGACCTTCACATCCAGGCGCTCGGCCTGGCTATGCACCACACAGGCTTCACCCCAGGCCAGGCCGGACAATGTGAACAGGCTCAGCAGCAGAAAAACGCGCATCCATTGACCCTCTGAAAATATGCCGGCGACTCTAGCATGCTGTTTTTAATCAGTCTGCGTAGGCCCGCTCTAACGATGCTCTACACCGCTAGAATGGCCGCAGCAGGACTCTTCTTCTCGATAGACAGTGGCAAGCGCCGATCATGCTGAACAATATCCCCACTCACCTGATCGCCGGGCCGCTTGGTGCCGGCAAAACCAGCCTGATCCGCCACCTGCTGGCGCAGCGCCCGGCGCATGAGCGCTGGGCGGTGCTGATCAATGAATTCGGCCTGATCGGTCTGGATGCCGCGCTGCTGACCACCGACGACGACGGAGTGGCCCTCGGTGAAGTGGCGGGTGGCTGCCTGTGCTGCGTTAACGGCGTGCCGTTTCAGGTTGGGCTTAGCCGGCTGTTGCGCAAGGCCAAACCGGACCGCCTGCTGATCGAGCCGTCCGGCCTCGGCCATCCGCTGGTATTGCTCGAACAGCTGCGCGAAGCGCCCTGGGCTGGCGTGTTGGCGGTGCAGGAGCCGTTGCTGGTGCTGGATGCTCAGGCTTTGGCCGCCGGTGTTGCGCTGCCAGAGAGTCAGCAGGCGACGCTTGGCCACGCCGGGCTGCTGCTGTTGAACAAGGCCGAAGGGCTGGATGAGGCTACCCAGGCGCGCATTCAGCTGCAACTGCCCGCGCGACCGATTTACTGGACCCGCCAGGGTGCATTGCCACTGGCAGAACTGCCCGGTTTTAGCGCCCAGGCCGAGAGCGCGGGCACGCTGGACAACCTGCCCATTGGCAGCGCGCCGCTGCCGCCACTGTGGCGCAGTCCACGCGAGCCGATCTGCCAGGTGCAACAGCAGGCCGAAGGCTGGAGCATTGGCTGGCGCTGGCACCCCAGTCAGCAGTTCGAGCTGTTGCGCGTGCAGCAGTGGCTGAGCGGACTGCCCTGGCGCCGCGCCAAGTTGGTGCTGCACACCAACGCCGGCTGGCTGTCCGCCAACGCCCTAAACGGTGATGCCCTGCATTGGCAAAACAGCGAATGGCACAAGGACTCGCGGCTGGAGCTGATCTTTAGCGCGGCGCAGGAAGTGCCGGCATTGCAGACTGGATTTGCTGCCTGCGTATTAGCGCCAGATCATTTCGGCCAGGCTACCGAACAGCAGAATCAGCACAGCCACGGCGCTGATACACAACGCCAGGGGTGAAATGAGCCACTGCAGCACCTGCTGTTTGGGGGCTTCGCGCAGTGCATGCCACTCTTGATGGAACACCGGGTCGATGCGCAGGGCAAATACTCTGTCGCGGTACAGCAGGTGCCGAGCGTGGCGCATCTGGCTGTAAAGCGGCAGGCGAATAGCAAAGTGCAGTTCGCCGTCAGCGGCGCGTCCCATGTCCAGTACATGGCAATCGATGCCGGCGCTGTTGAGCTGTTCTTGCAGGTGCTCGATAAAGCCTGCATGGCTGGATTCCAGTAAAACAAACACCCTGATGTCCTCCCTGATAGGTTCGCGGTCAGCATGCCGGAGTCAGATAGAACTGACGAGTCGTCTGGTTACGCTGATAATTCCGCTTAATGAATTCACGCAAGGCACGCCCATGCACCTTCAACCCTGGTCCCACGACAGCAGCGCCGGTTTCACCCTGCGTGGCTGGTATACGCCGCCTACGGGCAAACCCGTGCTGCACTTTCTGCATGGCAACGGCTATTGCGGGCGGGTGTATACGCCGATGTTGGCGCTGTTGGCCGAGGATTTTGATCTGTGGCTGTGCGATGTGCAGGGTCATGGCGAGAGCGATCACGGCGGACGCTTTCATGGCTGGAACCGCAGCGCCGAACTGGCAGTTGAAGCATTTACCGCTGGGCGTGAGCGCTTTGCCGATGTCCCGGTCTATGCGTTGGGCCACAGCTTTGGCGGGGTGTTGACCAGCTTGATCCTAGCGCGCCATCCCGAGTTGTTCCAGCGGGCGGTGTTGCTCGATCCGGTGTTGTTCAGCCCGGCGATGATCGGGGTGATGGCGTTGTCCGATGTGGTTGGATTGAGCCGGCGCACCACCCTGGCCAGCAAGGCGCTCAAGCGCCGCAGCAGCTGGCCGGACCGCGCCGCCGCCCACGCGGCGCTGCATGGCCGCGGGATGTTTCGCGGCTGGACCGAAGAGGCCTTTGCTGCCTATATCCAGCATGCCTTGAAGGACAGCGACAAAGGTGCCGAGCTGCGCTGCCGGCCGAGTCGCGAGGCGGATATTTTCAGCTCATTCCCCAAGCGTCTGTGGCCGTCGCTGGGCAAAGTCTCCACCCCGACCCAGGTGCTCTATGGCGAGCGCAGCTATCCCTTTGTGGCCAAGTCGTTGGCCCGCTGGTGCGCCAGCAATGGGCATGTCAGCGGCCATGTGGTGCCCGGTGGGCACTGTTTTATGCAGGAGCAGCCGGAGGCCGCTGCAGCGCGCGTTAGCGACTTTCTGCTGCAGCGTGGCTGAGCATGCAGGCCGCGACTCGGGAGGACGTCTGGTTGATGTTGTCCGACCTGTGGCTGGATACCGAGCTGGATCAGCGCTGGCTGGCAGGGATTGCTGATGTATTGCGGCGTAGCGGCCTGAGCAGGGCGCAGCTGGAGGCAATCTGGTTGTATGAAGTGGCTCCTGTGGTCTGGCTCAATCACTGGAACTTTACCGGTGTGTGGGGCGGCTTCGATTCGCAGTGGTTGTTCGCCGGTTGCCGGCGCAACCAGCAGCGTGGGCGTTGGCATCGCTACAAATGCCGGCTGTTGCGCTGGCCGATGACCTACGGCTGCCAGAGTGAATGGCAGCAGATTCTCGGGTACTTGGCCGAGCCACCTGCGGGCGGTTCGATTTAGCGCTTTGGCAGTGCCGCTTATGGCGAGTGGGGCGGTGTTTTCACTGACGCGGGCTGCTGTCGTCGGGCAAATGGCGCTGGTTGCGCCACTGTGCCATTTCAATCACCTGGGCACTGTCTGCCGGCGGTTCGCGGAAGGGGTGGGCCGCCAGTTCGATACGCCCCACCTGCTTGCCGAACATCACGATGCTGCCGGCGTGGCGCTGCTCACCGGTGACCGTGAATTCGAAGCCATACACTCGCGCCAGACGCTTGCGACCGCGCGCATCGGGCAACAGGGCGAGCCGTCGCAGGGCAACATTGCCATCGAGCAACTCCACATCAGCCTTGGCGCAGTGCTGCTGCACCAGGGTCAACGCGCGCTCACGCAGGCCATGGGCATGCCATAGCCAGGCGCAGGCGGTGGCGAACAGCATCAGCAGAAATACATCGAAGAGATCGATCATGGTGGCTCCGCGGCAGAGTGCAGAGCTTAACCGATTGCCGCACAGTTCTTGGTGCCGGACTTGTCGCAGTTAAGCAGTTGCTTTAGCGTCCGCGCACGCCCACCCGAAAAGGAATTTCCCATGCAGTGTCCTGCCTGCCGTACCTCCCCGTTGCAACCCACCAAGCTGGATGACGGCCTGCTGGCCCACGGTTGCCCACAGTGCTCTGGCGCTCTGGTGGCCTTGTTGTATTACCGCGACTGGGCTGAGCGTCAGCCACAGAATGATGAGCCGCAGGCGCAGGTAGCCGTTGAGGCGGCCAGCGAGAGCCAGCAGGCCTTGAGCTGCCCCAAATGCGCCAAATTGATGAGCAAATTCCAGATCAGCGGCACCCACGGTAACCGTCTGGATGTGTGCAGCAGCTGTGATGAGGCCTGGCTGGATAATGGCGAATGGCAGCTGCTCAAGGCGTTGGAACTCAGCCACAAGATGCCGAGCATCTTCACCGAGGCCTGGCAGCGCAAGGTACGCCAGCAAGCCTCCGAGGAGGCGCGGCGGCAACGCTTCGCCCGCCTGGTCGGCGATGAGGCCATTGCCCGCGCGGACGATATTCGCAGCTGGTTGAAGGACCACCCGCAGCGGCGCGAGCTGCTGTTCTATATCGGTCACGAGTGACCGTCATTACTCTGTAGCAATACGGTTACGCCCCTGCGCTTTGGCGTTGTATAGCTGAGCGTCCGCGCGTTGCAGCAGCTGTTGCAGACTGTCGCCGGGGTGGGCGCAGCTCAGGCCGATGCTGACGGTGGCGTGCAGCGGGCCCTGAACGGTGGCGAGGGGCTGCGTGTGCAGGGCGCTGCGTAGGCGTTCCAGGCGCTGCTGCGCAGCGTTGAGGTCGCTGTCGGGCAGGAGGATGACGAATTCCTCACCGCCGAAGCGGGCGAACAGGTCGGTGCTGCGCGCCTGCTGCCGACACAGGGCACTGAACGCCACCAGCACCTGATCGCCGACGGCATGGCCGTACTGGTCGTTGACCCGTTTGAAGTGGTCAAGGTCGAGCATCGCCAGGCACAGCGGCGTGCCCTGGCGCTGGCTGCGTTGCAGTTCGTGTTCGGCGCGCTGCTGAAAGGCGCGGCGGTTCAGGGCGTTGGTCAGCGGGTCGGTGGTGGCGAGTTGGCGCAGCTGCTCTTCCAGAACCTTGCGCTGGCTGACATCGCGGATCTCGGCAACCTGCTGCTGGGCTTCGGCCAGGCGCGCGATGCTCAGCTCGGCGGCGAATACCTGGCCGTCTGCGCGCTGGGCAAGCAGGTCGTGGGGGCGGCCATCGGCCTGGTGCAGCAGGTCACTGAGCGGCTGTTGGCTACTGCTGTCGAATAGTCGCGACAGCGGTTGGCCGAGCAGTTGCTCACGGGTTTGTGCAAACAGCTGTTCCAGCTTGGGGTTGCTGTCGATGATGCGTTCGCCGTCGAGCACCATCACCCCGGCGTTGCTCACACTCATCAGGCGTTCAAAACGCTCGGCGTTGGCGGCCGCCTGCTGGGCATTGCGCTGGCTGTCGGCAAGGATGCGGCGCATGGTCAGCAGCACCAGGCCGACCAGGGCCATAAGCCACAGGGGAATGCCGAAGTTGTAGGGCAGTAGGTAGCTTACCGAGCGCGTGACGTCATCATGAACGATGCCTTGCAGGCCATCGTGCAGGCCAATCACGCCGCGCAACAGGGTGACCAGGGCATAGCCGAACAAGGCGATGGCGACAAACTGGCAGACGCCGCGCAGTTCCACCTCGCTGGGCGCACGCCATAGCGCCCAGCAGGCCTGCAGCGGCAGTAGGCCGCCAATAGCGGCGTACAGCGCGACGAGGTATTCCGAATTGATGGGGCTTAGCCACCAGTGCCAGCTCAGGGCCAGGCTCATCACCCCGGCGCTGGCGGGCACGGTCCACCAGGGCAGCGGCCGGCCGAGAAAGCGGAACACGCCGAGCAGGATGATCGCCTCTCCGGCCAGTTGCAGGGCATTGCCGAGAATATTCAGCAGTTTGCTGCCACTGGCCATAAAACCCATAAACAGCAGGATGCCAATGATCAGGGTCCAGCTGCCCAGCATCCACAAGCCGGGGCCACGGTAGGGGCGGGAAAAATACCAGAGCCCGCTGCAGGCAATGGCGCTCGCCAGCATCAGGTTCAGGCCCAGCAGCATGGGGGAAAAATACAGGCTTTCCATGGCCTTACTCGGTGTTATGCACAGGGCGCGATTGTGCCGGGGACGTGTGTGGTTGTCTGCTTGCTCAGCTTTTTTCTTCGTTCAGCGCCTGGTAGCGCTGTTGCAGTTCGTGGCGGATCTGCCGGCGCTGCAGGGCTTGGCGCTGACGGCGTTCGGCGTCGGCGGTGCTTGGTTCCAAAGCCGGGATCGGTGCGGGTTTGCCCTGTTCATCCACCGCGACCATGGTGAAGAAGCAGCTGTTGGTGTGGCGCACCGAGCGTTCGCGGATGTTCTCGGTGATCACTTTGATGCCGACTTCCATCGAGGTGCGCCCCGCATAGTTGACCGAGGCGAGAAAGGTCACCAGTTCACCGACGTGTATGGGTTTGAGGAATACCACCTGATCCACCGACAGGGTTACCACGTAACAGCCGGCATAGCGGCTGGCGCAGGCATAGGCGACTTCATCAAGGTATTTGAGCAGGGTGCCGCCGTGCACATTGCCGGAGAAGTTGGCCATGTCCGGGGTCATCAGTACGGTCATCGTCAGCTGGGCGTTTCCGGGTTCCATAACAGGCTCTGTGCAGGGAATTGCCCAACCATAGCAGCTGGCACTGACCGTTGGCTGCGTTTAAGGCGCGCTTGGCGCTGCTTTAGGGCAAGTTGAACTGCTGGCGTAGCTGGCTTAACTGCGTGGCATCCTCAAGCAGAAAACGGTCGAAGCGTTTGATCAGATCGGCGTGTTGGTAGCTGCTCAGGTGAAAGCTGGTGTTGACCTGCGGCAGTTGCGGGTCGAGCTGTACGTGTGCGGCGTCGAGGCCCAGTTGGCGCAGCTGGTGCTGTACCACCCGCGGGTTGGCGTAGATGGCATCCAGGCGGTCCCGTTCGAGCATGCGGATCAGGCTGTGGATATCCTGCACTTCCACCAGTTCGATGCCGCCCTTGGCCAGGAGTGGCTGCCAGGCCTCGGCGGTAAAGCCACGGACGATGCCTAGGCGTTTGATCGCCGCCAGGCCCTGGCCGAGCCGCGTGGGGCGGACCAGGGTGGCGTCGACAATCTCTACCACTGGCTGGCTGTAATACAGCGCCCGGCCATCGCGGGCTTCACGTGGCCAGGCCGGGTTGTCGGGGAACAGCAGGTCGAGGTTCTGCCCGCTGAGCAAATTGCGGTAAAGGCGGTTGACCGGCTGCGGGCGCAGCTCCAGCTCAAGGCCCTCGCGCTTGGCGAAGGCCTGCAGTAGGGCGATGCAGTAGCCATCAATGCTCTGGCCCTCTACCGCGCTGTAATAGGGATAGTAGTCGTGGTTCTCCAGGCCTACGCGTAACGGTTCGGCCAGTGCGAGTGTGCTGTACAGCCAGCAGGCCAGGATAATGCAGAGGCGCATGGGCCACTCCAGGGTGCTCAGAATCTGTACAGCGTAGCTGGTAGCGCCCCGGCCGTCAGGCGTGGGTCAGGTACCAGCGCCAATCCTGCTCGCCGACTTCGCCCATAAACTGGCGGAACTCGTTCCATTTGATCGCCAGGAACACCTTGAGGAAGTCCTCGCCGAATGCGTCCTTGGCCCAGGCCGAGTTCTCCAGTGCGCGCAGGGCGGTCAACCAGTCGGTGGGCAGGGTTTCGCGGGCCTGCTCGTAGCCGTTGCCGATGATTTCCTCGCCCGGATCGATCTGGTTGCGGATGCCGTGGTGGATGCCGGCGAGGATTGCCGCCGCTGCCAGGTAGGGGTTGGCGTCGGCGCCGCAGATGCGGTGCTCCACATGCCGGCTCTTGGCCGGGCCGCCCGGTACGCGGAACGACACGGTGCGGTTGTTCACCCCCCAGCTCTTGGCCAGCGGCGCGTAGCTGTTGGCCTGGAAGCGGCGGAACGAGTTGGCATTGGGGCAGAAGATCGCCAGGGCATCATTCAGCGTGGCCATCATCCCGCCAATCGCATATTTCAACAGCGGCGTGCCGTGTGGGTCTTCGCTGGCCATCAGGTTATTGCCGTCGGCATCGGCCAGGCTGACGTGCATGTGCATCCCGCTGCCGGCCAGGTCGCCAAATGGCTTGGCCATAAAGCAGGCCTGCAGCCCGTGCTTGTTGGCCACGCCCTTGACCAGACGCTTGTAGCGCACACCTTCATCCACTGCTTGCAACGCGTCAAAGCGGTGCTCCAGGGTCAGCTCCAGCTGGCCGGGCGCGTATTCAGAGATCGCCGTGCGCACTGGCAGACCCTGCACTTCGCAGGCGGCGTAGAGGTCGTCGAGGAAGGCTTGCTGCTGCTCCAGCTCCAGCACGCCATACACCTGCGGTGCCTGCGGGCGGGCACCGTTGGCTTGCAGCGCCGGCTGCGGACGGCCATTAGCGTCGCGGGTTTTATCCAGCAGGTAGAACTCCAGCTCCACCGCCATTACCGGGTGATAGCCGTCGGCTTTGAGACGGTCGATGGCGCGCACCAGTACATGCCGTGGGTCGGCCGGTGCGGCGGGCAGGCCCTGGGTGGGGTGCATGCTCACCTGCAGCTGGCCGGTGGGCGTGGCGCGCCAGGGTTGCAGGGTCAGGCTGCCGGGCAGTGGGTAGGTCCAGCAGTCGGCGTCGGCGACTTCCCAGACCAGGCCGCTTTCTTCCACGTCCTCGCCTTGAATGGTCAGCGCCAGGATCGAGCTGGGCAGCGGTCGGCCGTTCTCATAAATGGCTAGAAGTTCATCGCGGTGCAGCAGCTTGCCGCGCGGGATGCCATTGGCATCGATCAACATGAGTTCGATCAGGCGCACGTCGGGATGGGTGGCGAGAAAGTCGCGGGCTTCCTGGGGATTGGCGAATTGCATGGTGATTCTCACAGTGAGTCGTCATTTCGTGGGAGGCGCTTTAGCGGCGATTGTCGCGGCTGAAGCCCCTCCCACAGGCTGATCGATGAATTACTCGCGGGCGTCGGGGATGGCCAGCAGCTCGGTCAGGGCCTGGTCGAGCATGCTGATCAGCTTGTCCACATCGTCCGCTGTGGTGCTCGGGCAGCACAGGGTCATGTTGTGGAAAGGCGTGATCAGGATGCCGCGGTTGATCAGGTACAGATGCAGGGCCATCTGCAGCTCGTCGTGGAACGCCGCTTCGGCCTCGGCGCCGGTCTTCGGCGAAGCCGGGCAGAACTGGAACTCACTGCGCGCGCCCAGCTCGGTCACCGACCACTTCAGGTCATGCTTGCTGATCAGCGTGCGGAAGCCATCCGCCAGGCGTTTGGCCAGCGGCAGCATGTGCGCGTAGGCCGCCTCGGTCATCACCTGTTCCAGGTTGGCGCGCATGCAGTGCATAGCCAGGGCGTTGGCCGACAGGGTGGTGCCCATGCCGCTGTGACCATGGCCATGGCTGCCTTCGCTGGCACGCTTGCGCGCGGCGGTCATGGCTTCGGCCATCGCTGCGCTACAGCCGAAGATGCCGCACGGTACGCCGCCGGCGATCGGTTTGCCGACCACGAAGAAGTCCGGGTCGAGGTTCCACAGTTTTGTGCAGCCACCCATATCGGTGGAGATGGTGTGGGTCTCGTCGATGATCAGCAGCGCGCCGTATTTGCGGGTCAGCTCGCGGCACTTCTGCATAAAGCCCGGCTCGGGCAGAACCATGCCGATATTGGTCATCGCCGGCTCGCAGAGCAGGGCGCAGACGTCGCCTTTAGCCAGCGCCGCTTCCAGCGCAGCCACGTCGTTGAACGGGATCGAGCGGCTGTACTGGGTCAGGTCGTAGGCCTGGCCGACCAGGCCGGAGCGCGGCACGGTTTCGCCGTCGATGCAGCGCACCATCACGTCATCCACCGTGCCGTGGTAGCAGCCGTCGAACACCAGCAGGGTTTTGCGCTGGGTGATCGCGCGGGCCCAGCGCAGCACGTAGCGGTTAGAGTCGGTGGCGGTGGCGGTGACCTGCCAGAACGGCAGGCCGAAGCGCGCGGCCAGCAGCTCACCGCAGACCACCGCGTCTTCGCCCGGCAGCATGGTGGTCAGGCCGTTGTTGCCCTGCTCACTGATGGCCTTGGCGATTGGGTCTGGCGAGTGGCCGAACATGGTGCCGGTGTCGCCCAGGCAGAAGTCGATGTACTCATGACCGTCCACGTCATAGAAGCGCGCGCCCTTGGCCCGCTCGACGAACAGCGGCACCGGGGTCGACCAGTCGGCCATCCAGTGCATCGGCACGCCGCCGTACAGCGAGTGGCGCGCGCGCTCGGCCAGGGCTACGGATTTCGGGTTGCGCGCGATAAAACGCTCACGCTCACGCTGGGCGAAGGCTTCTACGGCGGATGGGCTGATACCACTGGCAGTCATGTTGAACACCTCGTTCGAATATCTGCATATGCTATTTTGTGATCACAGAAAACTCAAGCATTGGTTTGATCAGGCTTTATTGCTAGATTAGCGCCATATTTGTGATCACAGGATATTGTGCAATGGTCTTTCAACAGCACGTTGCATTGATCAGCGGTGCGGGCAGTGACTCGGGCATCGGCTTGGCCATTGCCCGCTGCCTGGGGCGTGCCGGCGCGCGGGTATTGCTGACTGCCAGCAGCGCGCGGGTCGAGCAACGGGTCGCCGAGTTGTGCGCTGAAGGTATTCAAGCACGTGGCCGCGCAGCTGACCTGACCGATGAGCAGCAGGTCGCTGAATTGCTCGACTGGGCGCAGGCGCAGTGGGGGCAGATCGACGTTCTGGTGAACAACGCCGGTATGGCCATGCAAGGCAGCCCCGAGCCCTTCGCCGAACTGGCGGACATGGACCTGGCGACCTGGAATCTGTCCATCGCGCGCAACCTCGGCACGGCGTTTCTGCTTACCCGCGCGGTGCTGCCGGGCATGCGGGCGCGCGGTTACGGGCGCATCGTCAATATCAGTTCGACCACCGGCACCCGTGGCAGCAACCCCGGTGAGTCTGCTTACAGCGCAGCCAAGGCCGGCATGCTCGGTTTGTCCATGGGCCTGGCGCTGGAAGTGGCCAAGCAGGGCATCACGGTCAACAGCGTGGCGCCGGGCTGGATTGCCACCGGCTCCAGTACCGAGGAGGAGCGCCATGCGGCTGAGTACACGCCGATGCGCCGTGCCGGCCGCCCCGAAGAAGTGGCTGCCGCCGTGGCCTTTCTTGCGTCACCGGAAGCCAGTTACATCACCGGTGAAGTGCTGGTGGTGGATGGCGGTAACTGCCTGATCGAAAACAAGGCACCGTGAACCAGTAGAATTCATTCCGCCGCTCAACTGCGGCGCTCTTCGTTAGAAGGAATACCCATGCGCAACTGCTCGCTGACACTTGCCCAGCTCCCTGCACCGCCGGCACAAGGATGCTGCTGAACCATGGCCGATAACCTGCAGGATCAGCTCTACCAACGTATTCGTGAAGGTTTGCTGGCTGGGCGCTTCCAGCCTGGCGAACGCTTGAAAATCCGTGATCTGGCGGCCGAGTGGGGCACCAGCCCGATGCCGGTACGCGGCGCCTTGCAGCGGCTGGTCGCCGAGGGTGCGCTGGAAGGCGAGCCACAGCGCTCGGTGCGCGTGCCGCCGATGACCCGCGAGCGTTACCAGAACATTTTCCAGGTGCGTCTGGGCCTTGAAGGCTTAGCTGTAGAGCTGGCCACCCCGCGCCTGACTGCGGCTAACCTGGCCGAGTTGCGCGAATGCGTGGCGCGCATGGATCAGGCCATCGAGCAGCGCCAAGTGCAGGCCTATCTGGATGCCAACAGCCAGTTCCACCTGCACCTCTACAGCGCCTGCGGCAACCCGGTGTTGCTGCGCTCAATCGAGTCGTTGTGGTTGCAGGTTGGGCCGTTTTTCAACCGATTGTTCACCGGTGCCGATCTGTCGCTGCGCCTCAATGACTTTCACGAGGAAGCCTTTGCCGCCATCGAAGCCGGCGATGCGAAGGCTGCGCGCCAGGCCATGGAGCAGGACCTGACTTACTTCGCGCGCTTTCTGCTCAACCTGCTCGACCTTGAGCCGGGCCAGCGTTGACTGGATGCTGAAGCGCTGGCAGCGCGATAGTCGACAACTACACTGATGCGATTCTGAGACGACAGTACAAGGGTTCTTCAATGCTGGATTACGGCAGTAAACGCATTCTGATCGTCGATGACTTCACCGACTTTCGCAGCTCGCTGAAGGCCATGCTGCGCGATATGGGCGCGCGGGATGTGGACACCGCCGACCGCGGCGAAGAAGCCCTGAGCATGTGCCGCAACAAGCGCTACGACATCATCCTGCACGACTACAACCTGGGTGGCGGCAAGAACGGCCAGCAGGTGCTGGAAGAGCTGATCGCCGGCAAGCTGATCAGTCATCAGTGCATCTTTGTCATGGTCACCGCCGAAAGCAGCCAAGCCATGGTCCTCAGCGCCCTTGAGCATGAGCCGGATGCCTATCTGACCAAGCCGTTCAACCGCGCCAGCCTCGATCAGCGCCTGGACAAGCTGGTGGAGCGCAAGACTGCGCTCAAGGGCATTCTTCAAGGCCTCGACAAACAGGACCCAGCCGCCGTAATGGATGCCTGCAAAACCCTCAGCCAGCAGGACAAACGCTATCTGCCGCTGTGTCAGCGCTACCAGGCCACGGCGCTGCGCGAGTTGGGCCGGCTGGATGAGCTGGAGCAGCTGCTCAATGGTGTATTGGCCGAGCGACCGTTGCCTTGGGCGCAGGTGGCGCTGGCCGGTCTGATGCACAAGCGCGGCGACCTGAGCCGCGCGCAGAGCCTCTACGAGAAGGGTTTGCAGCTGTTTCCGATGATGCCGGCACTGTATGACGGCCTGGCCGCCGTGCTGCTGGCACAGGGCGAGAGCCAACGCGCTCAGCAAGCCCTGGAAGATGCGGTCAAATTGGCTCCGCTGGCGATTCGCCGGCAGATGCAGTTGGGCAAACTGGCGCTGGATAACCAGGACTTCGACAGTGCCGGTAAGGCCTATCGGCAGGCCATGGAGCAAGGTCGCACTTCCAAATTCAAAAGTCCGGAAAACTACCTTGGTTTGGCCCAGGCAATCACCGCCCAGGCCGGCGATGGCACGCTGGACAAGCGTCTGCAGATCGAAGTCAGCCAGGCTCTCGGTGAGCTGGACAAGACCTACGCCAATGATCCCAATGTGCAGGTGCGTTCACGCCTGGCCCTGGCCAGCAGCCTGAATAAATCCGGCGAACCCAAGCGCGCCGCGCAACTGGCCGCTGAAGCCGCCGCTGCGATGGAACAGCTGCCGCAGCTGTTTGCCGCCGATACCGCCCTCAGCGTCGCCAGTCAGTTGCGCGCGCTGGGCCAGACGGCAGCCAGTGATGCGCTGCTGAAAAGCTGTGTCGAGGTCTACGGCGACGACCCGCAGGTGATGCAGGGCGTCGCTCGGCAGACCGACAACGCCGAGATTCTCTCCGGCGGCAAAGAGGCCGTGGAGCTCAATCGCCAAGGTGTGCGCTGCTACCAGCAGAAGCAGTTCGACGAGGCGCTCAGGCTGTTCCGTCAGGCCTTTGCCCTGCAACCGAAGAACATCAGCATCGCCCTCAACACTGCGCAATCGCTGTTGCAATCGGCCGGTGGCGAGATGTCGGCGACTCTGCTGGACGAATGCCGGCGTTGCCTGGAGATGGTCAGCCAGATGCCCGAGACGGATGCCCGGCATGCGCGTTACCTGCAACTGCAGCGGCGGGCGTCCGGCCAATGAGCGATAACCCCGGCGGGCTGGACTTCTCCACGGTGATCGCCTCCACCGTGCACGACATGAAAAACTCCCTGGCCATGCTTACCCGCGCCCATGCGCAGTGGCAGGCGCAGCTGCCGCCGGAGCAGCAACAGGCCAGCGAGCAGGGCGTGATCGAGTACGAGTTTGCTCGCCTCAACGGCATGCTCGTGCAGCTGCTCGGCCTGTATAAGCTCGGCGTCAACCAGCTGCCCATGCGCCCCGGTTATCACGAGGTTGAGGATTTTCTCCAGGCCCAGCTGGCGCGGCACTTCGAGGTGCTGCAAAGCCGGCAGATCAGCGCACGCTGCGAGGTGGAAAGCTTCGATCTGATGGGCTTCTTCGATGAAGAGCTACTCGGCTCGGTGGTCGCCAACATCATCACCAACTCCATCCGCTACGCCCACAGTGCCTTGCTGATTCGGGCCTGGGAGGAAGGCGGCCAGCTGGTGCTGGCGATCTGCGATGACGGCCAGGGCTACCCGCAGGAGATGCTCAGCCAGCAATCCAACTACGTCCTCGGCCTCAAGCACAGCACCGGCAGCACCGGCCTGGGCCTGTACTTCGCCGGACGCATCGCCGAACTGCACGAACGCAATGGTGTGCGCGGGCATATCGAGCTGGCCAACGGCGCGCCGCTGGGTGGTGGGGTATTTAGGATTTATCTGCCTTGAAACGACTGCGGCCCTGCGGTGTGTATAACCCCGCAGGGCCGCACGTAAGGCCGTAAAAAACGCTTAGCTTTCCAGCCAGACGTCACGCGCCCAGTGCCAGACCGATTCCCAGGTTTCGTCTTCGTTGATTTCGCCGGTTTCCGCTTCCCACAGCAGCACGGTGCCGTCTTCTTCGACCACGTAGTAGTTGCCGTGGTCTTCGCACAGCGGCACGAATTCGCGCGGCACGCCCAGGGACCAGGCGATGGCGGCGACTTCCGGCAGGTAGGTGTGCGATTGCGGGTCGCTGGCGGTAACCGGCTCCAGGCGGCCGTAGACCACGTCGCTGACCTGTAAGAGAAATTCGCGCAGGCCGTAGGGCAGATGGATCAGGATCTGCTCCTGAATCTCTACCAGGGTTTCTTCTTCCGGCAACTCCAGCGGGACGGGCACCGGCTCGTTGAGTTCGCGCAACTGTTCGATGACTTCTTCCACGGTGTCTGCCTCATTTATTACGGGGTATACGGGAGCGTCTTATACCCTAGACGGGTCTAAGCAAAAAGCTGGCAAAGTGCTATCGTTCAGCTCAACGGCGTGTCAATTTTTTAACGTCATAAAAATGGTCTTGTTATGAAAAGCCAAACGCAAGAGCCCGAAAGCACTGCACTCAGCGAGGAAGAGCGGTTACAGCTGCTGACCACGGCTGGCAAGCGCAACCGCCTATTTATCCTGGCGTTGGCCGGGGTGCTGGGTAGCCTGATGCTGGTTTCGGTCGGGCTGAATATTCACAGCGCGTTCAGTGCCGGTGATGAACCGCGTATCCAGGCGCTGGAACAGCAGATACTGCGGCTTGAGCAGCAGCTGGCGGTGCAGCAGACCGCATTGAGTAACCAGGAAGAGCTGCTGGCCAGTCAGCAGGCATCGCAGCTGACGGGAATGTTCGAGCGCGTGGAGAACCCGGATAGCATCGCTGAAGTGAGCAAGGTGCTGCAGGCTCAGGAGCGCGATTACCAGCAGGTAATGCAGGGCCTGAAGGTTGGTATGCGCGATTTGGCCAATATGCTGCCAGGCTCGCGCAGTTGGCTGGCGCATTACGAAGAAGCGATTGACCGTGCTCAGCTCAACAGTCGCAAACGCAGTGAAGATATCCAGGCCTGGAGCGACAAGGCCCAGCAGCCTGCCCCGGCGGCCAAGCCGCCGGGTAAGAGCGTCAACTAGCCCATGTGGTAGAAGGCCAGCTTATTGCCATCCAGATCACGGAAATAGGCGCCGTAGAAGCCCGGTATGCGTTCGCCGGGTTTGCCTTCACAGCTTGCGCCCAGCTCAATGGCCTTGGCATAGAGCTTGTCGACCCCTTCGCGTGAGCCGCCGGCCAGGGCGATCATCTGGCCATTGCCAGGGGTAGGCGCTTGCTTGTCATAGGGTAGGCAGACGGCAAACATCGGCTGACCCTTGGCGATGCCGTAAAAGGCGATGCGGCCCATATCCATGACCACCTTGGCGCCCATTTCAGCCAGTAAGGGGGTGTAGAACGACTTGGCTTTTTCCATGTCAGTGGTGCCAACAGTGGTATATCCGATCATTGCACAGTCCTCGCGTTGGGTAGGTTCGAGCGGATCAGATTGCACCTTGAATGGCGCGCGCGCCAGTCCATACATGTGCTGAATGATGGACAAAGAAAACCCGGGGCTTGCCCGGGTTTCTTTATTGCAGCAGGTATTAACCGTTCTGGCGGATACCGGCAACCAGCCACGGCTGGTTGTCACCGACTGCACGCTCCAGGCGCCAGCTTTCGCTGAACACTTCGCCCTGGTCAAAGCGCGAAGTCTTGGCCACGCCGGTAAAGGTCAGGGTGGCGACGGTCTTGTCGCTCAGATCATCGACGCCATCGAGCTGCACGTCGAGGTTGTCGACGTAGGTGGACTGGAAGCCATCGCCCAGATCGGCACGTTCGCGGCTGAGGAATTCCAGCAGCTGCGGGGTGACGAACTCGGCGATCTTGTCCATCTCGTTGGCATCCCAGTGCTGTTGCAGGCTGAGGAAGTGCTCGCGACCAGCGTTGACAAAGTTCTGCTCATTGAACCAGGCCGGGGCGTTGATCACTGGCTTGATTGCGGCTGCGGCGCTGCTGCCGCCGAAGATCGAGGCTGGAGCCGCTGGCATTTCACGCTGCATCGGTGCGCCGTTGGCAGTCGCCGGGCTGGCTTGCTGGCGACGGGCAGCGAGGAAGCGGAACAGCAGGAAGGCGATCAGGCCGAAGATCAGCATGTCCATGATCTGCAGGCCTTCAAAGCCGTCACCCATAAACATCGAGGCCAACAGACCACCCGCGGCCAGACCGGCCAATGGGCCCAACCAGCGCGAGGCACCGCTGGCTGCAGCAGGTTGACGACCGGCGGTCGCCGGGGCCGCGGTTTGCTGAGCCGGCGCCTGGCGAGCCTGGTGGCTTGGTGCAGAACCGAAGGATTTGCCGCCGCCCAGACGTTTGGCTTCGGCGTCGAAACTCATGGTGGTCAGTCCCAGGCTGAGGAACATGGCCAGGGCGATGCTAAGGAAACGCTGCATGGTTAGCTGTCTCTTGGTGATTGGATCTACGCGCGGCATCTTGCCCGGCGTGAGCGGCGCTGGCTAGGCCTAGAATGTTTCGAGCTTTTGCCCGTGCGCCTGAGTCAGCGGCGCAGTAGCACCAGCAGCGGTCCGCAGCGTAACTGCCGGCGCAGCAGGGCGCGGAAGTCGGCAGAGTCTTCCCCGGGGTGGCGCAGCCAGTGGATAAAGCAGCGCAGGTACACGCCGGTCAGCAGGCTTTCCTCGGCGATACGGCACAGGTGCAGGGTTTCCCGCCGCGCCGCTTCACGCCACCACTGCACGGTGCGGCTGATGCGCAGCAGGCCGCCAATCTGCAGGTGGATATGCCCCGGTTCGAGTTTGTACAGCAGCATCTGCCCGCTGACTGTGCGGTGTGCCGCGAGGCTGTCGAGCCAGGCGATCAGCAGTTCTTCCAGACGTTTGGCGGGCTCTAACGTCAATAAATCTGCGGCGTTGCCGCGCGCCAGCAGGGCCTGGTCGGCACGGTCGAACCAGGCTTCCACCAGCTGATCCTTCTCGCGGTAATGCACAGCGATGGCATCCAGCCCCACACCCAGGTCGGCAGCTACATCGAACAGATGCAGGCGCTCCCAGCCGCAAACATCGGCCAGTTGCAGGGCGCTATCGAGTATCTGTGCCGCGGAGACAGTTGCGCGTTTCATCGGCTCACCTCGCCAAGCAGTATGGGCGGTGAGCGCGGCAGGGCAGGTCTGAAACGACAAACGGAACCCGAAGGTTCCGTTTGTGGTGATTGCAGTCAGCTGTCAGCGCCAGTTGTGCAACTCTTTCTCTGACAGCTGGTGCATCTGGCTGACCTGGGCCTGGAAGGCCTGCATCGAAGCCCAGATACGGCCGTTCAGCTCGCTCTGCGCCGCCAGTTCGCCGAGCACCACGGCGGACTCGCGCTGCATGGCAGCGAGTACATCGTCGGGGAAGCGTTTGAGCAAGGTGCCTTGCTGCTTTAGCTCATCGAGGGCCATGGCGTTGTGGTAGACGTAGTCGTCGAGCATGTCCTGGCTGGCGGCGCGCGCGGCTTCCGTGAGGATTGCCTGCAGATCGGCCGGCAGGCTGTCGAGGGCTTTCTGGTTGATCAGCAGTTCGAGCACCGCCTGCGGCTCCTGCCAGCCTGGGTAGTAGTAAAACTTGGCCGCCTTGTGCAGGCCGAAGGCCAAGTCGTTGTAGGGGCTGACCCAGTCGGTGGCGTCGATGGCGTTGGTTTGCAAGGCGGTGAATACCTCGCCGCCCGGCAGGTTTACGGTGGTCGCGCCGAGCTTGCTCAGCACTTCGCCGCCCAGGCCGGGCATGCGGATCTTCAGGCCCTTGAGGTCATCCAGTGAGTTGATTTCCTTGTTGTACCAGCCGCCCATCTGCATGCCGGTGTTGCCCACCACCATGGGTTTTACCCCATAGGGGGCATAGGCTTCGTCCCACAGCGCCTGACCACCGCCCTTGCTCAGCCAGGCATTCATTTCGCTGGTGGACAGGCCGAACGGCACGGCGGTGAAGAACTGCGCCGCCGGCACCTTGCCCTTCCAGTAATAGGCGGCGCCGTGGCCCAATTCGGCAGTGCCGCGCGACACAGCGTCGAACACCTCCAGCGGCGGCACCAGCTCGCCGCCGGCATACACCTTGATGGTCAGGCGGCCATTGCTCATGGCCTTGACCCGCTCGGCCAAACGCTCAGCGGCGGTGCCCAGGCCGGGGTAGTTCTTCGGCCAAGCGGTGACCATCTTCCAGTGGAAAGTCTGTATCGGCGCGGCGGTTGCCTGCGGCGCGGCAGGTTCTTCCTTGCAGCCGGCCAGCCCGAGGGCGGCGAGCAGGGCGCTGGCGAGCAGCAGAGGGCGGCGGATCATTGGGGCTCCTTGTTATTTGTGTAGACGGTCGATCACAGTGCCTGCAGCTTGGCATAGCTGAGCATCAGCCATTTGCTGCCTTCGCTCTCAAAATTCACCTGCACCCGCGCCTGCGCGCCGGAGCCTTCGAAATTGAGGATGGTGCCTTCACCGAACAGCGAATGCTGCACGCGCTGGCCGAGGTTGAAGCCGGTATCTGGCACCGCGCTGCCGGCGAACATGCTGTCGCCGCTCATGCTGTTGCTGCCCACATTGCGGCTGACCGCGCCGAACGGCCGGCTAACGCTATTGGACAGGCGTACTTCCTGAATCAGCTGCGGTGGAATCTCACGGACGAAACGCGACACCTTGTTGTAGGTCTCGTTGCCGTACAGACGGCGGGTTTCGGCGTAGGTAATCACCAGCTTGCTCATGGCGCGGGTGATGCCGACGTAGGCCAGGCGCCGCTCTTCTTCCAGGCGGCCGGGCTCTTCCAGGCTCATCTTGTGCGGGAACAGGCCTTCTTCCATGCCCACCAGAAATACCTGGGGGAACTCCAGGCCCTTGGCGCTGTGCAGGGTCATCAGCTGCACGCTGTCCTCGTTTTCCGCAGCTTGGGTGTCGCCAGCTTCCAGTGAAGCGTGAGTCAGAAAGGCCTGCAGCGGGCTGAGTTCGTCGTCTTCGTTGTTCTCGAACGTGCGCGCGGCGCTGACCAGCTCCTCAAGGTTTTCGATACGTGCCTGGGCTTTTTCGCCTTTTTCGGCCTTGTGGTAGGCAATCAGTCCGCTTTGCTCGATGACGGTCTGGGTCATCAGGTGCAGCGGCATGCTCAGCGCCTTGGCGGCGAGGTTTTCGATCAGCTCGATAAACCCGGCCAGCGCGCTCGACGCACGGCCAGGCAGGGCCTTGGCGGCGACCATCAGGCGAATCGCTTCCCACATCGATACATCATGGGCGCGCGCGTATTCGCGGATGGTCTCGACGCTCTTCTCGCCGATGCCGCGCGCCGGCACGTTGATCACCCGCTCCAGCGCGGCATCGTTGCCGCGGCCATCAAGCAGGCGCAGGTAGGCCATGGCGTTCTTGATTTCCGCGCGCTCGAAGAAGCGCTGGCCGCCGTAGATGCGGTAGGGGATTTTCTCGCGCAGCAGGGCTTCTTCAAGCACCCGCGACTGGGCGTTGGAGCGGTAGAGAATGGCGATTTCGCTGCGCTTGAGGCCGTCCTTGCGCAGGGCGTCCTCGATCGACTCGACCACATAGCGCGCTTCGTCGTGCTCGTTGAACGCCGAATACAGGTTGATCGGCTCTCCATCGCCGTCTTCGGTCCACAGCTCCTTGCCCAGGCGTCCCTGGTTGTTGGCGATCAGCGCGTTGGCGGCCTTGAGGATGCCGGCGGTGGAGCGGTAGTTCTGCTCCAGACGGATCACTTCGGCATCGCTGAAGTCGTCGGAAAACTGCTGGATGTTCTCGATCTTCGCGCCGCGCCAGCCGTAGATCGACTGGTCGTCATCACCGACCACCATCAGGCTGTCGCCGCCCTTGGCGAGCAGGCGCAGCCAGGCGTATTGCACGGCGTTGGTGTCCTGGAATTCATCGACCAGGATATGCCGGAAGCGCCGTTGGTAATGCTCCAGCAGGCCCGGTTTGTCACGCCACAGATCTAGCGCTCGCAGCAGCAGCTCGGAGAAGTCGATCACCCCGGCGCGGGCGCAGGCGGCCTCATAGGCTTCGTAGATCTTCAGCATGGTGGCGAGGAACAGGTCGCCGCCGGGTTGGATGTTCTTCGGCCGCAGGCCTTCATCCTTCTGCCCGTTGATAAACCACTGCGCCTGTTTCGGCGGCCAGCGTTGTTCATCCAGGCCGAGGTCGCGGATCACTCGCTTGACGATGCGCTGCTGGTCGTCGGAGTCGAGAATCTGGAAGTTTTCCGCCAGGCCGGCTTCCTGCCAATGCGCGCGCAACAGGCGATGAGCCAGACCGTGGAAGGTGCCCACCCACATGCCGGCCGGGTTATGGCCGAGCATCTGCTCGATGCGGTGGCGCATCTCGGCGGCGGCCTTGTTGGTAAAGGTCACCGACAGAATGCTGTGCGGCGAGGCATTCTCGATCTGGATCAACCAGGCGATGCGGTGTACCAGCACGCGGGTTTTACCAGAGCCAGCACCGGCCAGCACCAGTTGGCGGCCCACGCGCGCGGCGACGGCCTGGCGCTGGGCATCGTTAAGAGAGGCAATCAGGAGTTCGGGGTCATTTTGCATCGCGGCATTCTAGGGGGCTGCGCCAGGCAGGGCAAACCAGGGGTTTAGTGGACGACTGGTGAGTCAGCTCGGCAGCGTAGACGGGCTGTGGCCGCGCTCACCGAAAGTTGGGTATTTGTACTGTGAATTAGCGCACGTCTGGCTTGGGCGAAGCGTCTAGCTCGCGTATGCTGCGCCGACGTTTAGGCAACCACTATAAGAAAATCGCCTATGACCGCATCGACTTCATACGCTGACGCCAACGGCTTCAAGCCGACTTCCGGGCGGGAAGTGGCCCAGCTGTTTGCCACAGACATCGCCGCCGAACGCACCCGCATGCTCTATCAGGGCTCGCAGGTGCCGACCCTGTTCATGCTGCTTAGCGGTGTGGTGTGTGCCTTCCTGTTATGGGGTGGGCTGCCACATGCGTTGCTGGTCAGCTGGTCAATCTGGCTGTTGATTCTCGCCGTGTTGCGCCTGGTGCAGGTGCGCGCCTTCAATAACGCCTTGCCCAGTCGACAGGCCGAACGCCATTGGCGCCGGCTGTTCCTGTTTGGTGCCGGTGCTTCCGGGCTGACCCTGGCGTTTGCCGCCATCGCCCTGGTGCCGGCGGATGTGTTCTACCTGCAAGCGCTGGTTTACGGCCTGATTGCTGCGGCGATCCTCTCGGCCAGTGTGGCCTATGCCATCAGTTTTACCGCTTTTCTCAGTTTTGCCCTGCCTTGCCTGCTGCCTTCGGTGGGCTATCTGCTGCTCAGCGATAACCCGCTGCAACAGGGTTGGGGGCTGCTCGGCAGTATTCTGCTGCTGGCCCTGCTGGTGGTGGCCTGGCAGGTCAATCGGCTGGTGCAGCGCAGTCTTTTGCAGCGCTTCCACAATCAGGCGCTGATCAGCAATCTGGAACACGCCAAGTTGCAGGCGGAAGGGCTCAACGGTGAGCTGGCTCATGAAGTGGAACAGCGCCGCCGCGCCGAGCGTGAATTGCGCCTGGCCCATAGCGAGCTGGAAATGCGCGTGGCCGAGCGCACCCTGGAACTGGATGAAACCACCTACGCCCTGAGCAAGAGTCGCGCACGCCTGACCCTGGCCATTGAAGCCAGCGAACTGGGCCTGTGGGACTGGGACCTGCAGAGCGATGAGGTGCACCACTCGCGGCTCAAGGAAATCTTCGGCCTGGAGCCGCACGCCGTGCAGGTGATGCTGCGCGACCTCAAGCCACGCCTGCACCCGGATGATCTGCCGGTGCTGCGCCGCGCCTTGGTCGAGCATATGAAGGGGCGCAGCGATGACTATCAGGTCGAATACCGTATCAAGCACGCCGCTGGCCACTGGGTGTGGATCGAAGACCGTGGCCGGGCGGTGGAGCGCGACGCCGAGGGCCGCGTGCTGCGCATGCTCGGCACGCGCCGCGACATCAGTGCGCGCAAAGTGCAGGAGCAACAGCAACAGCTGGCCGCCACGGTGTTCGAGGCCGCCAGTGAAGGCATCGTGATTCTCGACCCTGACTATCGCTTGCTGTCGGTCAACCAGGCCTTCAGCGACGTGACGGGGTATCGCCAGGACGAAGTGGTCGGCAAAAGCGTGATCAGCCTGATCAGCAGTGGCGACAGCCGCCGGCAGTACCAGATGATCCGCCTGGAACTGGAGCACAGCGGCACCTGGCGCGGTGAGCTGATCGAAACGCGCAAGAACGGCGAGCTGTATCCGCAGTGGCTGCAGCTCAACGTGGTGCGCGATGCGCGGGGCAGTGTCAGCCATATCGTCGGTTTCTTCGCCGACCTGTCGTCGCGCCGGGAAGCCGAAGAGCGCCTGCGCTACCTGTCGCATTACGACGAGCTGACCGGTCTGGCCAACCGCAGCCTGTTCAAGGAGCGCCTGCACGAAGCCAGCCAGCGGGCGCGACAGAGCGGGCGCAGTATCGCCTTGCTGCACGTCGACCTGGACCGCTTCAAATTGCTCAACGACAGCCTCGGCCATGAAGTTGCCGACCAGCTGCTGCGCCAGGTCAGCCGCCGTCTGACTCAGGCCGTGCCGGAGGCCGATACCCTGGCGCGTCTGTCCGGTGATGAATTCGCCATCCTCATTGACGCCTACGGCAGCCTCTCCAGCCTGGCACGGCTGGCCAGCCGTCTACTGAGCAAGCTGCGCGTGCCGATGACCGTGGGCGGGCATGAACTGGTGGTCAGCGCCTCTCTGGGCATCAGCCTGCTGCCGGATAACGCGCGGGAGATTTCCGCCCTGGTCAGCCAGGCCAATATGGCCATGCAGCACGCCAAACATCTGGGCGGCAACACCTTCCAGTTCTTCACTGACAACCTGCAGGCCTGCACCCTGGAGCGCCTGCAGCTGGAAAACCAGCTGCGCAAGGGCATCAACGAGGGTCAACTGGAGGTGTTCTACCAGCCCAAACTGTGCCTGGCCGCCGACAGCCTCAACGCCGCCGAAGCGTTGGTGCGCTGGCGGCATCCGGAACTGGGTCTAGTGCCGCCGAGCGACTTTATCGGCCTGGCCGAAGAAACCGGACTGATTGGCGCGATTGGTGAATTCGTCCTGCGCCAGGCCTGCTTGCAGGCGCGTACCTGGCAGTTGCAGGGCTTGGCGCATATTCGCGTGTCGGTAAACCTCTCGGTGCACCAGCTGCGCCAGGGCAACCTGCTCAGTCTGGTGCGCCAGGTGCTCGATGAAACCGGCCTTGAGGCGCAGTACCTCGAGCTGGAACTGACCGAAAGCCAACTGCTGGACAACGTTGAAAGCGTGATCAGCACCTTCCAGCAACTGCGCGAACTGGGCGTCAAACTGGCGATTGACGACTTCGGCACCGGCTATTCCTCGCTCAGCTACCTCAAGCGCTTTCCGGTGGATTACGTGAAGATCGACCAGACCTTTATCCGCGATCTGACCCCCGGCAGCGAAGACGCCGCCATCACCCGCGCGATCATCGCCATGGCCCACAGTCTGGAGCTCAAGGTGGTCGCCGAGGGTGTGGAAACCCAGGCGCAGATGGATTTTCTCAAGAGCCAGCGCTGCGACGAGATCCAGGGTTACCTGATCAGCAAACCGGTGCCGGCCGAACAATTCGCCCAGCTGCTGCGCGAGCAGGTCGACAAGTTCTGATTGCCAGGCTGGCGGCTTGTCTACCGCCGGCCTGGCCGCTACTGTCGCGCTTTCGCTGACTCGCAGGACGCAACATGCAGCCCACTTCTTCCGCTCCCGCAGCGCGCCCGGCCAATGCCACGCTGATTCTGCTGGCCTCGCTGTATTGCGCCCAGGGCTTGCCCTCGGGGCTGCTGGCGCATTCGCTGCCGGTGTTGCTGCGTCAGCACGGCGTTGATCTGGCGCTGATCGGCTTGCTCAAGTTGTTGGCCTTGCCCTGGTTGCTCAAGGTGCTCTGGGCGCCGTGGGTGGATCGGCTGGCTTCGCCGCGCTTGGGTCATCACCGCGGTTGGATTCTGCCGTTGCAGCTTGGCGTCATTACGGTGATTGCGACGCTGGCGCTGATGAGTCCCGAGCGGTTGTTCGACAGTCATTTTTTCTTGCTGATTGGCCTGTTACTGCTGGTCAATCTGGCAGCCTCGACTCAGGACATTGCCACTGATGGCCTGGCCGTTCGCCTGCTGCCCGAGCGCTGGCGCGGGCTGGGCAACAGCTTGCAGGTGGGCGGTTACAAGGTCGGTATGCTGGTCAGCGGCAGTGGTTTGCTGCTGGCGATGGATGCGCTGGGCTGGAACCTGAGTGTGGCACTGGTAGCGGGGCTGCTGGTGCTGATGACGCTGCCGATCTGGCGCTTCAATGAACGGCGTGAGCTGCCGTTCCAGCCGGCCCAGGCCGAACCCGCAGGGCCAGGTTTGCTGCTGCGGCATTACCGTGGCTTGCTGCTGCAGCCCGGCATGCTGTTCTGGCTGGCGGTGCTGCTGAGTTTCAAGCTGGGCGATGCGCTGGGTTCGCCGATGATCAAGCCGATGCTTGTGGATCAGGGCTGGAGCAATGCCGAGCTGGGCCAGCTGACCCTGATCAGCAGTCTGGCGGGCATCGCCGGGGCGTTTCTCGGCGGTCTGCTGTATGCGCGCATCGGCGCGTTACGGGCGCTGCTGCTGTTCGGTCTGTTGCAGACCTGCGGGATCGCCGCCATGGCTCTTTTGGTAAATGCCGGCGGCAACACCGGCTTGATTTATCTGGTGGCGTTGTTCGAGCAGACCGCCGATGGCATGTCCACGGTGGCGCTGTTCGCGGTGATGATGCGCCAGTGCCGACCCGAGCATGAGGGCGCGGATTTTACCCTGCAGGCCAGTGTGCAGCTGCTATTGGCTGGGCTGGTGGGCGCCACCAGCGGCTGGCTGGCCGAGCAGCTGGGTTTTGCCAATCTGTTTATCAGTGCCGGCGTGCTGGGGCTGCTGGCGCTGCCCATCGTGCTGCTGTACTTCTGGCGTGGCGCACGGCCGGCGGCCAGCGCGGCATAAGCCGCTGGCTTTTCGCCGGGGTGTTTCGTCTATTCCCACCTGCGCCGGGTGCTGCCTGCCCGGAGGGTGCGCAACCGGATCAAAGATGGCTGTCTTTGCGCCTCAGGCGGGCAATCCTGCGGGCCTGTCCGGATTGAATAGAGGTGCGTATGCGCAAACCCGCGAGCCTGAGTGTTGGCCTGCGCCTGCTGTTGGCGTCCCAGGCCATGGCCCCGTTAAGCGTCAAGCTGGGGCTGGTGCAGCAACTGGGAGCGGAGAAGGCCGCGCTGCTGGCGCCGCATATGCCGCCGGGGCAATTGCGTGAGCTGATCATGGTCATGCCCATCGAGTTTGCCGCCGAGGTAACCACCCACCTCGACCCACGGCTGATTCTCGATACCTACCTGAGCCTGCCCGATAGCCTGCACCTGGAGGTAGCGCGCCAGCTTTGCGCCGATGGCGCCTTTGCCACGGCGGCGCGCTATGCCGAGTGCCTGTCGGCCAAGCAGATCAAGGTGCTGATCTACGGCATCAACGATGTCGACCATGTGCTGCAGATTGCCCGGCATATCGTCGATATGCCGCTGATCAGCGAAAGCCTGCGCAGCTTCTCTACCGGTTACCTGTGCAAGCTCACCGAAGCGGCAGTGCTGGATCGCAATCTGCCGGTGGCCGCCCAGGTGCTCGGCGGCCTGTCACTGGCGCGGCAGGCCGATGTGTGCGCCGGCTTGCAGCCGAGCACGTTGCGGCAACTGCTGCCGCTGCTGCTGCTGATCAGCGGTGAGGGGCTGCGCAAGCAGTTGCCGGAGGCGGTGCTGGAGTTGTTTGAAAAACAGCTGGCCTAGCGGCTATTCCATCCACTGCCGCTCGTGACGTTCCAGCAGATTGCTGGCCTGCTCCGGGCCGTCGCTGCCGGCCGGGTAGGGCCGTGGGCTCTGGTAGTGCTGGTGCCAGCCCTTGATGATCGGGTCGACCCAGTTCCAGGCGGCTTCCACTTCATCGCGGCGCATAAACAGCGTCGAATCGCCCTCAATTACATCCAGCAACAGGCGTTCGTAGGCATCCCAGCGGCGCTGCTTGTGGAAGGCATCAGCCAGGTTGAGGTCAAGCTCAACCGGCTGCAGGTGCATGCCCTTGCCTGGGCTCTTGCCCATCAATTGCAGGCTGATGCGTTCTTCTGGTTGCAGTCGTATCAGCAGGCGATTGGCTTCGCCGCCGCCGAACAGCTGGTGCGGTACTGGCTTGAACTGGATGAGGATTTCCGAGGTCTTGTGCCCCAGGCGTTTACCGGTGCGCAGATAGAACGGCACGCCGGCCCAGCGCCAGTTGTCGATCTCGGCCTGCACGGCGACAAAGGTTTCGGTGTCGCTGTCGTTGTCGACGTTCTTTTCGAAGTAGTAGGCCGGCACTTCCTGGCCGCCGATCTTGCCGGCGGTGTACTGGCCGCGCACGGTCTTGTCCTGCACATCGAGGCCGGTGATGGGCTTCAGCGCTTCGAGGATTTTCACCTTCTCGTTGCGCACCGCCTCGGCGTCGAAACGCACCGGCGCTTCCATGGCCACCAGGCAGAGCAGTTGCAACAGGTGGTTCTGGATCATGTCGCGCATGGCGCCGGCTTTTTCGTAGTAGGCACCACGGTTTTCCACGCCGAGGGTTTCGCACACGCTGATCTGCACGTGATCGATATGCCCGGCGCGCCAGATCGGCTCGAACAGGGCGTTGGCAAAGCGCAGCGCCATCAGGTTCTGCACCGTCTCCTTGCCCAGGTAGTGGTCGATGCGGAACACCCGCGACTCATCGAACACCGCGCCAATGGCCGCGTTGATGGCCTTCGCTGACTCCAGCGAATGGCCAATCGGCTTTTCCAGCACGATGCGCGCCTTGGGCCCAGCAAGGCTGGCGATTTTCAGGTGCGAGGCGATGTCTTCAAACAGATCCGGCGCGGTGGCCAGGTAGTAGATACGCACCCGCTCTGGATCGTTCCCCAGGCGTTTGCCCAGGCGGCCGAAATCGGCGCTCTGGCTGGCGTCCATGGCGAAGTAGTCGAGGCGTGCGGCGAAGCTGGCCCAGGTGTCGTTGTCGAAGTCGTTACGCGCCACTTGAGCACGGCAATGGCGCTCGGCCAGGGCCTGAAAGGCTGTACGGCTATGGGCGCTACGGGCCAGGGCGAGAATCCGTGTGTCACCATGCAGACGACCAGCGCGATGCAGGTGATAGAGCGCTGGCAGCAGTTTATGCAGGGCCAGGTCGCCGGTGCCGCCAAACACCAGCATGTCGCAGGGAATGCTCAAGGTGGGAACTCCGACTCGGTTTAACCGTGCGAGGGCGGCGGCCATGTAGTATAACTACAAGACCACTACAACCCGTCTTACGCCGATCATAACCGAGTCATGACTCCAATGCGGCGTGCTAGATGGATTCGTTAGCCAAATGCCGAGCCTAAACCTGTGAACCTGTTGCAGCACATTGCCCAGTCGCGTCATCTACTCCGCAAATCGGAACTCAAGGTTGCCGACCATGTTCTGCTCGACCCGGCGTCGGTCATGCACAGCTCCATGGCCGAGCTGGCGCACAGCGTCGGCATCAGCGAGCCGACCATCGTGCGTTTCTGTCGGGCGATTGGCTGCACCGGCTTCCAGGACCTCAAGCTGAAACTGGCGCAGAGCCTCGCTGCGGGTGCCAGTTTCGGCCAGTTCGCGATTCATGAAGATGATTCGGTGGCGGACTTCAGTCTGAAGATCTTCGACACCACCCTGCACACCCTGATCGAGGTGCGCGAGAAGCTCGACACCCAGGCCCTGCAGCAGGCCATCGCGGCTATCGCCAATGCCCAGCGTGTAGAGTTCTATGGTTTTGGTGCATCCGGCGCGGTGGCGGCGGATGCCCAGCACAAGTTCTTCCGCCTGCTGCTCACGGCCGCCGCCTATTCCGACCCGCATATGCAGGCGATGAGTGCGGTGACCTTGAAGCCTACCGACGTGGCCATCTGCATCTCCCAGTCCGGGCGCTCCAAGGACTTGCTGATCACCGCCAATCTGGTGCGTGAAACCGGTGCGACCTTGATCACCCTGTGCCCGAGTCAGACACCGCTGGCGGATCTGGCCACGGTCAATCTGGCCATCGACGTACAGGAAGACACCGAAATCTACACCCCGCTGACCTCGCGCATCGCCCACCTGGTGGTGATCGACGTGCTCGCCATGGGCGTGGCCATGGCCCGCGGCCCAGGGCTGGTTAACCACCTCAAGAGCGTCAAGCGCAGTCTGCGCAGCCTACGGCTATCGCCCAAGGCGCATAAGAACAGCGAAGACTGATTTCATCGCCACGTTATCGCGTGGCCATCAAAGCGTCATATCCAGAGTCGATGCTGGTACTCCCCTTATTCAGCTTGGGAGTTGCACCCTATGTCTGGCTATCTGGATAAACCGCAGTCTCACGAAAGCAGTGACGTCAAAGCCCGGCGCAAGCTGCTTGACCAGCGTCGCATGGAATACCGCCGCGCGATTGAAAGCTATGCCGAGCAGCGTCAGCTGCAGCATGAGTTGATCGATTTTCCGGAGTTGATCGCGACCAGCTACCTGCACAGTCTGCAGGCGGGGTCTAAGAAAGACGCGGCAGCGGCTGCACGCTGAATACGCGAGGGTGATTAGCGAGCCTGGAGCCGTATAAAGCGGCTCCAGGCTGCCAGGTCTTACTCGATATTAACGGTGTAATCCTCCACTTCACCGTAATTGAAGGTGCCACACGGCACGGGCGCGGTGTTGTAGCGCATGGCCACCCGCAGGCGGGTTTTCCCGGTGGCGGCGCCTGCAGGGATCACCAGGTTGCCATTCACCACCGTGCTGAGTGCGCGTGCGGAGGTGAACAGTTCTTCACCCGCATCGGTAAAGTCGCCGTCCTTGTTCAGGTCGACCCATACCTTCCAGTACTCGTTGTACGCCGAGCCGGCAAACTGTGGTGTCAGGCGCAGGCTGTTGCTGCCCCGTTGCAGGTTCACCACCTGGCCAATCCGCGGCTCGGTGAAGTCGCTGTAGGTGCTGGCGGCTGAGCTGCGGGTAAAGCTGCCGAAACTGACCTGGCTGATCCACTCATCGTTGGCATTACCGCTGGCCGCGCTGCAGTAGTTTGGCTGCGGTGTGCCGGTGCCGATCACCAGGAATGCCGCCGAGACCGCACCCCAGGTGCCGGACGCATCCCGCGCGCGGACATATACGGTGTGCTTGCCGGGCTGCAGCCCAGTGGTGGCGATGTTGCCGGTCAGGCCCTCGGTCTTGCCGTTGAAGCTGCCGTCCAAGGGTTGCAAGGGCATCGCCTGAGCGCCTGACTCCCAGGGCGCCTTGTCGATGTAGTACTCGGCGGCGGTGACGTTCTGCGTGGGCTCGGTGCCGTTGCGGGTGCTGAAACGCAGGTCACTCGCGGTGGCACTCAGCGTAACCAGAGTGCCAGCCGGTACGCCGCTGGACGCATTACCGCTCAGCGCAAGGTTGCTGATATCCGGTCCCCCTGGGGTGACATAGGGGGTACGGACAACCTTGGCCGCGTAGATCAGAGCCGGCAGGTTCTTCGGCTTGATAGTGTTCTGGTAGACCGTACAGCTCTGGAAGAACTGCGTGCCCAACTCGAAGGTGTAGGCGGCGACACCCAGCTCGCCGTAGCTGACCCCATCACTGGTGCCGTCAGTCGGGTAGAGCCCGATGGACTGCTGCGGCGCGTAGCCATTGAACAGGGCGAACTTGCGTCCCAGGGTCTGCAGCGCGGTGCCATTCGGCGCGGCCTGGTTGGTATCGCCCCACGGCCATAGCACCAGTTCGCTGTAACTGTGGATATCTAGGTGGATGCCGCTGGTATCGCTTGGCGCCGCATCATTCTTGCCAGGACCGCGACGGTCCGGCCAGAGGTTGCGTACGTAACTTTCCAGGGTCTGGATTTCCGGCTCGGAGCCGGCGCTGGGGCCGCGGTAGGTGTCATTGCAGGCACTGCCGCTGGAGCCTTGGCCGTTGGTGCTGTTCCAGCCGAAGGTGAAGTTGCGGTTGAGGTCGGCGCCGCGGCTGTTGCTGTTGGCGCCGCAGTAGTTCTGGTTGGCATTCTTGCGCCAGGACAGGCCGGTTTCGGCTTTCTTGCGGCCGTCCGGGTTGGTTTGCAGCATCAGATGGACCTCGTGGTGATCGAGAATCCAGGTGGCGTCGGCATCGGTGCCGTAGCCGTTGACCAGCCAGCGGGCGAAATCCAGCACCAGTGGGGCCGTGGTGTATTCGCGGGCATGGATGGCGCTGTTGATAAACAGCTTGGGCTTATTGCCGGTAATGGCTTTGTTGGTCAGCTTGAGCACGCCGATGTCGTGTCCGCCCTGGCCATTGAGTTTTTCCCAGGACTGGCCAACCAGCAGCCATTCTGCGATACCGGGAAACTGGCTGGCCATGCCGCTGGCCACACTGTAGGTGCTTTCCAGGGTTTCATAGCAGGCGTAGCCGGGGATGCTGGCCAGGCTTGCGTCGCTCATCGCCGTGGCGCTTTGCAGGCTGCGCTGCTGCAGGCGATTCTGGATCAGCGTAAGCACTTCATTGCGCTTGGCAATAAATTCGTTGGCCGGCGCGAAGGTAAAACCGAAGACTGCGAGCTTTTCCTGCTCTTCCTCGGTCAGCTCCATGATCAGGTAGCCCTGTTTATAGTGCGATTCAAGCAGTTGACCGTGGAAGCTGATGGCCGCTTTGCGGGCGATGTCTTCGTTGGGGAAAAACGCCTTGTACACCTGGTTGGCGGCTTTTTCCTGCTCCAGCAGCATAAAGTCTTCTTGGGGGTGGGCGTGTGCCTGAACCGTGTTGAGCATGCAGAGCGCGGTGATGCTGGCACTGATGGCGAGGGTTAACTTCCGCTTTCTCATTCTTGAGATTCCTATCCTTTACTTATTGTTTATCCGCCCCTGGTAAGGAAACGGTGTGCTTTTTGCCCCCTTGTGGGGGGCGCGGGATGTTTGGCAGTGGAAGCTCTTGATGCCGAATGCGTTGGCGCTACTGCATGCCTCCGAACATCTTGTTATGAGAGGCAGGCCGATCTGGTACAAGAGTGCAAAGGAAATTAGAAGGCACTTTAGTGCCTGTCAATTTCTTCGTAGATCGCTGTCGTTTTTCGCATTTTCACGACATATAGCCGACACTATGCCGACTTAAATGATGGCTACTGGCTATGTATGGCAACCGTGCAAGGAGGGATTTATGCAAGGAATCAATGGATTGCGGATCGGCATGTTGCTGCTGACCCTCGGGTTGGCCTTGGGCTGTGCTTCAGGCGGAGCCGAGCAGCAGGAGAGCGCTGATGAGGGGCGCACGATGGCGGCCGAGTGGACGCAGCTGCGGCAGGCCAAGGGGCATTTTGCTGGTGGCGAGTGGCGCCAGGATCTGGATGCCTGGCAGGGGCGCAAGCATCAGCTGATGCAGGGGCTGGCCGCAGAGGTGCTGACTGCGCGCAGCGATACGTCGACAGTGCTGGCGCTGCTGGGCGAGCCTGATGCCAAGGTCACGGTCGATCAAGCGGACTACGCCGACTGGCAGCGCCGCACCGAATGGCAGGGCAGCCCAGGGCCGCTGCTCTGGAGCTACCACTGGCGCGGCCAGCATGATCAGCTGCTGGTGGCCTTCAGCGGAGGGCGAGTCAGTGCGGTGGGCTGGTTATATGTCTGGGAGTAGCGTCGCTGATAGGCTCGGCAAACCGTTCAGCCAGGGCATTGATCAGGCTGCGCTGATCGCGCACGAAGGCGAAAAACGCCTGGGCCACCGGTGACAGATATTTGCTGCGCGGGTGCACCAGGCACCAGCTACGCAGCAGTGGCAGCTCGGTCACAGGCAGTTCGCGCAAGGCGCCGCATTCCAGCTCGCGGCGCACCGCGTGGCGTGGTAGCAGAGCCAGGCCAAGGCCGGCGATGACCCCTTCGCTCTGGCCTTCCATGGAGCCGACTTCCAGCGTCTGGGCGAAGTGCGCACGTTTCTGATGGCAATACTCCTCACAGGCCTGGCGTGTGCCGGAGCCGGCTTCGCGGATCAGCAGCGGAAAGGCGGTGAGGTCCTGCAGGCTCAGCGGCCCCTGCGTGCACAGCGGGTGATCGGGCGGTGCCACGGCGATGATCGGGTTATTAAGGAAGGGCAGAAACTCCAGATTCATATCCGTCGGCACGCGCGACATGATCAGCAGGTCATCGCGGTTGGCGTTCAGGCGCTTGAGCGCCTGGGTGTGATTGGTGACCACCAGCTGTAAGTTGACTTCCGGGTATTGCTGGCGAAAAGCGGCGAACAGGTGCGGAACGAAGTACTTGGCGCTGGACTCGATGGCCAGGCTCAGTTGTCCCTGCAGCGAGCCTTGCAGGTCGGCCAGCTGCATGTCGAGGCTCTCCAGGCGGCCGAAAATATCCGCACTGGCGCGTTGCAGCGTTTCAGCAGCCTCGGTCAGGTAGAGCTTTTTGCCAACATAGTCGAACAGCGGCTGGCCAATCAGCTCCTCCAACTGACGAATCTGCAGGCTGACTGCCGGCTGGGTCAGGGCCATTTCCTCTGCTGCGCGGCTGTAGGAGAGGTGGCTGCACACCGAGCGAAACACCTGAATCTGACGAAATGTCATACGTAACAAAGACTTACGCACGATTAGTACCTGTATGGCGGAGTCGATCAAATCCAACTATAAGCTTTAACTAATGACTAACCCAATAATTATTGATTTTGGTTAATCGCCAAGCCGGCGTAGCGTGAGTGCCTGACCGCTTCAGCTGCTGCGGTCACACGTCGACCGTTTTTGTCGGTTGCCTGCTCACGTGATCGAGGATGCTGGCTCGTGATCAAGAAAATTCTGATAGCCAACCGCGGTGAGATTGCCGTGCGTATCGTGCGGGCCTGTGCCGAAATGGGCATTCGTTCGGTCGCGGTGTATTCCGATGCCGATCGTCAGGCGCTGCACGTCAAGCGTGCGGACGAGGCCCACGGCATTGGTGCTGATCCGCTGGCCGGTTATCTGAACCCGCGCAAACTGGTCAATCTGGCGGTGGAAACCGGCTGTGATGCGCTGCATCCCGGTTATGGCTTTCTCTCGGAAAACGCCGAACTGGCGGACATCTGCGCCGAACGTGGAATCAAGTTTATCGGCCCGAGCGCGGAAGTGATCCGCCGCATGGGCGACAAGACCGAAGCACGGCGCAGCATGATCAAGGCTGGCGTGCCGGTCACCCCAGGCACTGAAGGCAACGTGGCCGATATCGCCGAGGCGCTGAGCGAGGGTGACCGCATCGGCTACCCGGTGATGCTCAAAGCCACTTCCGGTGGCGGCGGTCGCGGTATTCGTCGCTGCAACAGCCGTGAGGAACTGGAGCAGGCGTTCCCGCGGGTGATCTCCGAGGCGACCAAGGCCTTCGGGCGCGCCGAGGTGTTCCTGGAAAAATGCATCGTCAACCCCAAACATATCGAGGCGCAGATCCTCGGCGACAGCTTCGGCAATGTGGTGCACCTGTATGAGCGCGATTGCTCGATCCAGCGGCGTAACCAGAAGCTGATCGAAATCGCCCCCAGCCCGCAGCTGACCCCCGAGCAGCGTGCTTACATCGGCGACCTGGCCGTGCGTGCGGCTAAAGCCGTGGGCTACGAGAACGCCGGCACCGTGGAGTTCCTGCTCGCCGAGGGCGAGGTGTACTTCATGGAGATGAACACCCGGGTGCAGGTGGAGCACACCATCACCGAAGAAATCACCGGCATCGATATCGTCCGCGAGCAGATTCGTATTGCCTCGGGCCTGGAGCTGTCGATCAAGCAGGACGACATCATCCACCGCGGTTTTGCCCTGCAGTTCCGCATCAACGCCGAAGACCCGAAGAACAATTTCCTGCCCTCGTTCGGCAAGATCACCCGCTACTACGCGCCCGGCGGCCCCGGCGTGCGCACCGACACGGCGATCTACACCGGTTACACCATTCCGCCCTATTACGACTCCATGTGCCTGAAGCTGATCGTCTGGGCGCTGACCTGGGAAGAGGCTTTGGCCCGTGGCCTGCGTGCCCTGGATGACATGCGCGTGCAAGGGGTGAAGACCACCGCCGCCTACTATCAGGAAATCCTGCGCAACCCGGAATTTCGCAGCGGTCAGTTCAACACCAGTTTCGTCGAGGCGCACCCGGAGCTGACCGAGTACTCGATCAAGCGCAACCCGTCGCACCTGGCCATCGCCATTGCCACCGCCATTGCTGCCCACGCCGGCCTGTAGGGGAAGGAATCAGATCATGAGTAAAAAAATTACCGTCACCGATACCATCCTGCGTGATGCCCACCAGTCGATCATTGCCACGCGTATGCGCCTGGACGACATGCTGCCGATCTGCGCCAAGCTTGATCAGGTCGGCTACTGGTCGCTGGAAGTCTGGGGCGGCGCAACGTTCGATGCCTGCGTGCGCTTCCTCAAGGAAGACCCGTGGGAGCGTCTGCGCAAGCTTAAGGCCGGCCTGCCCAATACCCGTTTGCAGATGCTCCTGCGTGGGCAGAACCTGCTCGGTTATCGCCACTACAGCGACGATGTGGTGCGCGCCTTTGTGGCCAAGGCGGCGGTCAATGGCATCGACGTGTTCCGCATCTTCGATGCGATGAACGATGTGCGTAACCTGCGGGTGTCCATTGAGGCGGTGAAGGCCGCAGGCAAGCATGCCCAGGGCACCATCGCCTACACCACCAGCCCGGTGCACACCGTTGAGGCATTCGTGAAGCAGGCCAAGGCTATGCAAGCGATGGGCATCGACTCCATCGCGATCAAAGACATGGCCGGTTTGCTGACGCCTTATGCCACCGCCGATCTGGTGCGGGCGTTGAAAGCGGACGTCGACCTGCCGGTGTTTATCCATAGCCACGACACTGCCGGCATGGGCTCGATGTGCCAGCTCAAGGCCATCGAAGCCGGTGCCGACCATATCGACACAGCGATCTCCAGCTTCGCCTGGGGCACCAGCCACCCCGGCACCGAGTCGATGGTCGCGGCGCTGAAGGGCAGCCCCTACGACACCGGTCTGGACCTGGCGCTGATCCAGGAGATCGGCCTGTACTTCCATGCCGTGCGCAAGAAGTACCACCAGTTTGAAAGCGAATTCACCGCCGTGGACACCCGCGTGCAGGTCAACCAGGTGCCGGGCGGGATGATGTCCAACCTGGCTAACCAGCTCAAAGAGCAGGGCGCGCTGAGCCGTATCAACGAAGTGTTCGCGGAAATCCCACGGGTGCGCGAAGACCTTGGCTTCCCGCCGCTGGTGACGCCGACCTCGCAGATCGTTGGCACCCAGGCGGTGTTCAACGTGCTCGCCGGCGAGCGCTACAAGACCATCACCAACGAAGTGAAGCTGTACCTGCAGGGCCGCTACGGCCTGGCGCCGGGCAAGGTCAACGAGCAACTGCGCAAGCAGGCGATTGGCAGCGAAGACGTGATCGAAGTACGCCCGGCCGATCTGCTCAAGCCGGAAATGGCCAAACTGCGTGAAGAAATTGGTGCCCTGGCCAAGTCTGAAGAAGACGTGCTGACCTACGCCATGTTCCCGGATATCGGGCGCAAGTTCCTTGAAGAACGTGCCGCCGGCACCCTGACTCCGGAAGTACTGCTGCCGATTCCCGAGGCCGGCGGCGTGGCCCCGGCCGGTGGCGAAGGCGTACCGACCGAGTTCGTGGTGGACGTGCACGGCGAAAGCTACCGCGTCGACATCACCGGCGTTGGTGTGAAGAGCGACGGCAAGCGCCACTTCTACCTGTCCATCGACGGCATGCCGGAAGAAGTGGTGTTTGAACCGCTGAATGATTTTGTCGCGGGTAGTTCTGGCAAGCGTAAGCAGGCCAGTGCACCGGGTGATGTCAGCACCAGCATGCCGGGCAATATCGTCGATGTGCTGGTCAAGGTCGGTGACACGGTCAAGGCCGGTCAGGCGGTGCTGATCAGCGAAGCGATGAAGATGGAAACCGAAGTGCAGGCGCCGATTGCCGGCACCGTGAAGGCGGTGCACGTGGCCAAGGGCGACCGGGTCAATCCGGGTGACGTACTGGTGGAAATCGAAGGTTAACCTCGGAAGCCCCGGCTGTTTGAACAGGCATTTGAATGGCTTTTTTGGGGCTTCTTTTTACACCGCCGGCGTGGCTCATTTGCTGCGCCGGCAAGGGTTTTGGGCCAAGTGCGTAGGTACTTGTTGCCTGAGTCCCTGGGAGCCGCACGGCTCCTTTTTTTCGGTTATGCCCCGCTGTGCAGGGTTCTGCTGTTCTCAGCAGGAGACTGGGCAAAACTGCGGGTATCAGCACAACGCGTGGTGGGGGCATGACCTTTTATTCGAGCAGGTGGTGACGCGGCAGGCGTCTTAATGGCAGTTCAATACGGGAGCAATGCGCGGTGAGCCTGGATCCGGTGGTGCTGTTCTTTGTCTTCGGCCTGTTGGCCGGTCTGCTGAAAAGCGAGCTGAAGCTGCCGCCCGCGCTGTATGAAACGCTGTCGATCATTCTGTTGCTGGCGATTGGTCTGCACGGCGGTGTGGAACTGGCCGAGCAGGCCAGCTGGCAGTTGCTCGGCCAGGCGGCCTGGGTGCTGGGCCTGGGTGTGGCGCTGCCGCTGCTGGCTTTTGCCGTGCTGCGCGGTCTGGGTTTCGACCGAGTCAACGCGGCGGCAGTGGCGGCGCACTATGGCTCGGTCAGCGCCGGTACGTTCGCCGTGGTGGTGGCCTATATGCTGGCCAAGGGCATCGAGTTCGAAAGCTACATGCCGCTGTTTGTCGCCATTCTGGAAATCCCGGCGATTCTCGTTGGCATCCTGCTGGCCAAGGGCATTGCCCGCGACACCGACTGGGGCGAGCTGGGCCGGGAAATTTTTCTCGGCAAGAGCATCATGCTGCTGCTCGGTGGCCTGATCATCGGTGCGATTGCCGGCAAAGAGGCAATCAAGCCGCTGGAGCCGTTCTACACCAGCATGTTTAAACCGGTGCTGGCGCTGTTCCTGCTGGAGATGGGCCTGATCGCCTCGGGTCAGCTCGGCGCGCTCAGGCAGTTCGGTCTGCGCCTGCTAGGTTTTGCCTTGCTGATGCCGTTGTTCGGTGCGTTGATCGGCGCGCTGCTCGGCCGCTTTATGGGCCTGAGTCTGGGCGGCACCGCTGTGCTGGCTACACTGGCGGCGTCGGCGTCCTATATCGCGGTGCCGGCGGCTTTGCGTCTGGCCTTGCCCGAGGCCAACCCGTCGCTGTCGCTGACGGCGTCGCTGGGTATCACCTTTCCCTTCAATATCATCGTCGGCATCCCGTTGTACCTGATGCTGGCCGAACAGCTGATGGCCTGGGGGCTCTAGATGGACGCGCATATCCGCACCCTGCTTACCGTGATCTGCGAAGCGGCGCTGGAGAAAAAGCTGGTGGCTGACCTGGAACAGCTCGGCGCGCCGGGCTGGACCATCTCCGACGCCCGTGGCCGGGGTGGTCGTGGCGTGCGCAGCGCCGGCTGGGACACCGAAGGCAATATCCGCGTGGAAATCATCTGCACCCGCGATATCGCTGAACGCATCGCCGGCCATCTGCAGGCGCGCTACTACGCCAACTACGCCATGGTCTGCTACCTGGCCCAGGTGGAAGTGCTGCGCGCGGAAAAGTTCTAGGCGTGTGATCAGCGCCGCCAGGCAAGCGTCTATCTGCCATCGTCCGAGGCGCGCTCGGACCTTGTGCGAGCCTGAGCATGCAAGCGCTGTTGAATGAAATTCTGGATCAAGTCCGCCCGCTGATCGGCCAGGGCAAAGTGGCCGATTACATCCCGGCGCTGGCCGATGTGTCGGCCAACCAGCTGGGCATTGCGGTGTACAGCAACGATGGTGAGCTGTACTGCGCCGGTGATGCACACACGCCGTTCTCGGTGCAGAGCATTTCCAAGGTGTTCAGCCTGGTGCAGGCCATTGAGCATTCTGGTGAGGCGATTTGGCAGCGCCTGGGCCATGAGCCGTCCGGGCAGCCGTTCAATTCGCTGGTGCAGCTGGAGTTCGAGCGGGGCAAGCCGCGTAACCCGTTTATCAATGCCGGCGCTCTGGTGATCTGCGACATCAATCAGTCTCGCTTTGCCGCGCCGGTGCTGTCGATGCGCGACTTCGTGCGGCGTTTGGCCGGCAATCCCGAGGTGGTAGTGGATCGGCACGTGGCTGAGTCGGAATACCAGCACCGCGCGCGCAATGCGGCGGCGGCTTATCTGATGCAGTCCTTCGGCAATTTTCACAATGATGTCGAGGCGGTGCTGCGCAGCTACTTCAGCTACTGTGCGCTGCGCATGAGCTGCGTCGACTTGGCGCGGGCCTTCTGCTTTCTGGCCAACGATGGCTTCTGCAAGCACAGCGGCCAGCAGATCCTCAGTGCGCGGCAGAGCAAGCAGGTCAACGCGATCATGGCCACCAGCGGCCTGTATGACGAGGCGGGCAACTTCGCCTACCGCGTCGGCCTGCCGGGCAAGAGCGGCGTCGGCGGCGGCATCGTCGCCGTGGTGCCGGGGCGTTTCAGCGTGTGCGTGTGGTCGCCGGAGTTGAACGCTGCCGGTAACTCTCTGGCCGGAATCAAGGCCCTGGAGCTGCTCAGCGAGCGGATTGGCTGGTCGGTGTTCTGACGAGCCTGCGACTACATCTGATCAATCGGCCAATGGCTCGGCTGATTCGTCAGGCGCCGGTGCCTCTTCCTGCAGTGCTTTCTCGGTTTTTTCACAGATGCCATTGGCGCCTTGTTTGCCGGTGTAGGACACCGTCGGCGCGCCTGCGGCATTCAGGCTGATGGACAGCGTTATTCCCTCGCCCTTGGCCTCGAAGAATTGCTCGCTGAGCTTGTGCAGAACGAGTGGCTTGTCGTTGACGTAGACCGGGCCGCCGGCCTCGGCACGCACGCTGAGATCGGTCGGGCAGGTGACCTCGAAGGCCGGCAGGTTGGCGGCATGGGCGATGCCGCTGGCGGTTAACAGGGCAGTCAGGGTTGGCAGTTTGTTCATGCTGTGGCTCCAGGCAGGGAGGCGGGTCTGGGCCGCCCCGTTCACTGGCGACCCGAATAATCAACTAAGCAGCCGCCCGTGGCCTTGTCCAACCGTTGCGGGGGTTGCCCGATCAGCTGCGTTTTCCGCTGTCGCTGGTGCTTTCAGTGGCAACGCCAGCCAACCGCTTGCCACCGCCTTATAGAGCAATCCGCAGATATTTGAAGCGGCCAGCTTGCCCTGCATATTGCTGCGGTGTTTACGCACGGTCAGGTCGCTGATGCCAAGTCTGCGGGCAACTTCCTTATCACTCAAACCCAAGGCAAATAACTGCACTACCTGCACTTCTCGCTCACTCAACTTAGCGTTATTTGGTTGTGCGTTATTAATCGGTTCTGGTGTGGGGAAAGTTTCTAAATAATAAATAACCAGTTGTGTGGATTTATTCAGTGCAAGTTTGCTGTGTAAGTGTTCTCGATGTTTTCTGGCCGTACTCAGGGAGACGCACAGCAGTGCAGATATATCCCGGTCCGTGCAGCCACGGGCGATAAGAGAAAGGGTCTGTAGCTCCCGTGGTGTAAGCACACTGCGAATCCTTTCTGGCATGGCAGAGAGGATCGAAAGTTAAAACTCGACTCGTCATAAACCGAGATGGAAATACTTCCCCAGATATACCGAATTTGCCCAATACACAGTTATTCGCATAGTCGCCAGGATTTATTCGTCGACTAACTCAATGGGGCTCGCCAGGGCTGAACGTGAGTTGCCTTATTCGGCGTACGCGCCACGACATGAGTTGCGGCGCACTCCATTTAGCTAACTGCAAGGATTACAGTCATGAATTGGAATCGTACGTTTACCGATCTTATCCGCGCTGGCCGTCCGGCTTATTGGGGCAACTGGACCCTTGATCCCAAGTTCAAGGTTGGCGCCGTGGGCATTGTTTCTCCGGATAGCGGGGACTTCACCCTGGTGCAGGAAGCCACGCCGGGTATCGCCATCAGCAGTCGTGGTGTGCCCAACCAGTGGAAGCTGTCCTCCAGCAACGTCAAACGCAGCCAGGCCAACATCAACCTGGATGGTTCGGCCACTGACCCGGAGACCGGCACCAAGATCACTGCGGGTACGGAAATCACCTGGGACTTCGCCAATGTCGGTTCGATGGCTTCGGAGTTCGGTATTTCCAGCGAGAGCTTTATCAGTGACCTCACCGTGCTGAGCAAGCCGGAAACCCTGAACTGGATGGCGCAGCAGGCTGCCTCGGTGAGCATGGGCAGCAGCGGCAATATCGCCCAGGGCTTTGGCGTAGTCACCAGCGTGATCTATGCCAACAGCGGCCTGAATATCGGCTCCCAGGACAACAGTTCGTCCTTCTCCATCTCCGGCTCGGTCGGTGCGGTGCAGGACATGCTGGCCGGGGCCAACGGCAAGGGCTCGTTTGTCTCCTCCAAGGAGAGCAAGCAGGTCGACCAGCACCTTTGGCCGATCAACCCGAACAGCCTGCCCAACGGCTCGGTGCCAATTGCCTACACCTTCGCCTCCTACGACGGCAATCTGCTGATCCCCAACTGGATTACCCGCCTGGGTTCGCTGCAGATACTGTTCAACAACAAACCGGGCTGCACCTACATCACTGATATCAAGCTGAGCTACGACACCCCGCAGGGGCCGCAGCACCAGTCGTTCTCGTTGAGCGGTGGCCTGTCCAAGACCGTCGGCAATATCCCGCTGAACGCCACCAACATCGTCGCCGATATCAGCTTTAAGGGTGTGATCAACAGCGACAAGTACAGCTTCAAGTGGCCGAACCCGCTTGGCCAGTGGCTGACCGGCCAGCGCGAGATCGAGATGACCGGTGTCTGGCCGGGCCAGACTCACGCCAACGATATCGCCATGTGACATCGGCTCGGAGCCGGGGCAGACGTTCAGGCTCCAGCATCAATCGAATCGCTTAGCCCATGGAGGGCTGCAACCATGCAAAAATTTCTCGATAGCCACAAAAATCTTGCCGCCTGCATCCTGCTTGCCGCGCTGTGCGCGGGCAGCGTATCGCCAGCGCAGGCCGAAGACGTTGCTAAGGGCGTGCTGATCGTGCGCGGCGGCGCCGCCAACACGAACGCTAACTACGACAAGGAAGACCAGGACAGTAATGGCCGGTTGCGTCAGGTCTCCGCCCTTTGTGCCAGCAGCGGCAGCCAGACGGCTGCCGCCCTGGTAGCCACGGATACCACCCGAGTCTGGGGCGCTTATATGAGCGGCAACACCACCACCGTGATCAACTTCGGTGGCCATGTGGTCAAGGACCCACTGCGTGGTAACCCCAACCACTGCCTGATCAACGGTCTGACGCTGAGTCAGATCAAGGGCATGTGGCACTGATCTGCGCGATAAAAAAGACCGGCCCTGGGGCCGGTCTTTTTTTGCCTGGTGTTTGTCACCTGACAATACGCTGGAATAGTCGGCGTTTTAGCTAGCAATCAGCTCCTTGGCCGCCTGACGGTGATCGGCGATCAGCTTGGCCACATCCAGGCCTTCGATCTGCCCGTCGATCACTCGCCACTGGCCACCGATCATCATCCGGTCGGCCTTGTCGGCGCCGCACAGCAGCAGCGCGGAAATCGGGTCGTGGCTGCCGGAGAAGCGCAGCTCGTCCAGTTTGAAGAAGGCCAGGTCGGCCTGCTTGCCCACGGCCAGTTCGCCGATATCCGTGCGGCCGAGTAGTTTGGCCGAGCCTTTGCTGGCCCAGCCCAGTACCAGTTCCGGGGTGATTTTTTCGGCACCGTAGCGCAGGCGCTGGATATACAGGGCCTGGCGCGCCTCGAGGATCATGTTCGAGCCGTCGTTGGAGGCCGAGCCGTCTACACCGAGGCCGATTGGCGCGCCCGCGGCTTCCAGGTCGAGGGTCGGGCAGATGCCGGAGGCCAGGCGCATGTTCGAGCTTGGGCAATGACAGATGCCGGTGCCGGCTGCACCCAGGCGGGCGATTTCATCCGGGTTGAAGTGGATGCCGTGGGCCAGCCAGGTGCGCGAGCTGAGCCAGCCGACGCTGTCCAGATAGTCCACGGTGCGCAGGCCGAAGCGCTGCAGGCAGAAGTCCTCTTCGTCGAGGGTTTCCGCCAGGTGGGTGTGCAGGCGCACGTCCAGCTCCTCGGCCAGTTCGGCGCTCTGGCGCATGATTTCCTGGGTCACCGAGAACGGCGAGCAGGGTGCGAGGGCGATCTGCACCTGGGCGCCGTCGCCGCGCTGGTGGTAGTCGTGGATCAGGCGTTGGCTGTCGGCCAGGATCACTTCACCCTCCTGCACCGTCTGCTGCGGCGGCAGGCCGCCATCGGCTTCGCCCAGGCTCATCGAACCACGGGTGAGCATGGCGCGCATGCCCAGTTCGCGCACGGCTTCGACCTGCACGTCGATGGCGTTTTCCAGGCCACCCGGGAACAGGTAATGGTGATCTGCCGCAGTGCTGCAACCGGACAGCAGCAGTTCGGCCAGGGCCACTTTACTGGCCAGGGCGAGTTTCTCGGGGGTCAGGCGGGCCCACACCGGGTAGAGGGTTTTCAGCCAGGGGAACAACGGCTGATTGACTACCGGGCCCCAGGCGCGGGTGAGGGTCTGATAGAAGTGGTGGTGGGTGTTGATCAAGCCCGGCAGCACCACATGCTCACGGGCATCGAAGGTGCGGTTGCACGGCTGCGACGGCTGTTGGCCGGCCTTGAGCAGCTCGACGATTACACCGTCTTCAATCACCAGGCCGCCGGCGGCGTCGAGGGTATTGGCGGTGAAGATGGCGAGGGGGTTCTTGATCCAGATACGTGTAGCAGCCATTGAGTTGGCTCCTCTGAAGTAGGGTTCAGGTTAGCCAGCTCAGTGTTTACCCTGTCTGCTGATCCAGGTGCGCGGCCGGCGCAGATGGCCGGGCGTGGCGCAGAAGATAACGCCGTAATCTGCCAGCGGCAAGACTGCAGGACGGAATTTCTGACCAGCAGGTCAGTGCTTAGAACAGTTTGCGGTACTGGATAAAGCCCGAGCGCTCGGCGATGCGCTCATACAGCAGCATGGCCTTGCTGTTGCTCTCGTGGGTCAGCCAGTAGGTGCGTGAGCAGCCCTGAGCCTGGGCTTCGCGGTAGACGTGCTCGATCAGCTGACGGCCGGCACCGCTGCTGCGGATGTCTTTGGCGATAAACAGATCCTGCAGGTAGCAGTAGTCGCCGGTTGTCCAGGTCGAGCGGTGGTAGATCCAGTGCACCAGGCCAATCGCCTGACCGTCGTGCCAGGCCAGTGCGGCGTGCATCGGCTCGGCCGGGTCGAGGAAGCGCTGCCAGGTGATGTCGCTGGTCGTGGCGCCTATCTCGGTCATGTAGAAGCGTTGATAGCCCTGCCACAAGGGTAGCCAGGCAGCATGGTCGGCGTCGGTGATCGGACGGATCTCTACGGGAATGCGCACGGGCATGGCGGCAACCTCCTTGGCGTCATTAGCGGGGTTATAGGTGTTGCAAACAGGGTAGATGGTTTGACCCTGTTTGCCGCCATTCACTCCATTAACGTGTGGCGCGATAGTCCTTGATCAGGCTGACCAGGTCTTCACGCGAGCATTCGGCCGGCAGGTGGCTGCTCAGGTCATAGCAGCGCTGACCGAAGCCCATGGGCCAGTAAATGATGCTGTAGGGCGGCCAGAAGATCGACACCACGCGAAAGCGCGTGCGCAGTTTGCCTTCGGACAGGGTTTCGCCGGTGGCGCTGGTTAGCCGATACGGCACGCCTGCTGTACGGTTCCAGAAGAACGGGCGGGTTTTCACCAGGCCTTGCGGGTGCTGTTCGGTGCGTTGGTTGACGCTGATGGTGCTGTGCTCCGGCAGCTTGAACCAGGCCTTGGTGGAGCAGCCAGAGATGGTGAGCGCGAGAAGTAGAAACGTGGCGAGGCGAAGCGATGACATGCAGAACGTCCTTGTAAATCGGATGGTTGATGGTCTGTAGGTTGGCGAGCGGGTTCGCCGGGGGGCGCGACTATAGCGACTTGTTCGTCGGCAAGCAGCTACTTAATCGGCCCGTTCACCACACAGATCCAAGGCAAACCAGTGCTCCACCTCGGCCTGGCTCAGGCCTGCGCCAAGCAGGGCGAACAGTTTGCCCAGGGCCGCTTCACGGGTCATGCCGCCGGCGGAAATCAGCCCGGCGCTGGCCAGTTGGCTGCCAGCGGCATACACGCCGAATTCGACATGGCCGTGCGGGCACTGGCTGATCGCGGCCAGCACCACGCCGCGTGCATGGGCGGCCATGAGCACATCCAGCAGTTCAGCGTTGTCTGACGGGCCTGTGCCGCTGCCGTAGCACTCCAGCAGCAGGCCTTGCACGCCGCTGTCCAGCAGGGCGCGCACATGGCCTGCCTGGATACCGGGATAGAACGGCAGTACGGCCAGATTCACCGGCTGACGCAGTTGGCGGTAATCGATAGTCGCCGGAATGCTCTCGGCACGCGGGCTCTGGCGCTGGCGTGGCAGCACGTGAAAGGCATCAAAGGCATCACTGCGCAGCTTGCTGACCCGCGCGCCATGCAGCAGCTCACCGTTGAAATACAGGTGCACGCCTGGAGCGACGCCGGCCTGCAGCGCGCGCATGGCGCCGAACAGATTGCCCCAGGCATCGCTGCCCTCGGCGCCTGCCGGCAGCATCGAGCCGCTGAGAATCACCGGTACGGGCAAACCCAGCAGCAGAAAGCTCAGGGCGGCAGCGCTGTAGGCCAGGGTGTCGGTGCCGTGCAGCAGCAGCACGCCGTCGCAGCCGTCCTGCTCGATACCGGCGCGAATCGCCGCGACCATCGCCAGCCAGTTGCGCTGGTTCATATTGGCGCTGTCGATTGGTGGCAGCAGCTCGCGGAAGGTCCATTGCGGCAGCGGCTGGGACTCCAGCACTTGCTGACGGCGCAGGCGTTCATCGAAGCCGGACGCCGGGGCCAGGCCCGTAGCGCTCATTTGCATACCGATGGTGCCACCGGTGTAGAGCACCAGAAGATTGCTACAACCCATCAGGGGTCTCCATTTTTTATTGTTCTTAGAGCCTGTTTACGATCTAGCGAGCTAGAGCCAGGCAAGGCAAAAACAGCCGAGGAAGCGGAGTTTACGAGCTGTAAATGAGCATTCCGAGGCTGTTTTTAACGCAGGCTGGCCGACGCGCAGCAGATCGTAAACAGGCTCTATAAGAAAACAGGGGGCCAAGCCCCCTGTTTATTACAGCTGATGCAGCTTTAGCAGGTACTTAGCGCTGATGCACGCTGTTGCCAATTTCCGCATGGTTGGCCGGGGCGTTTTGCGCCGCATTTGGCCAGGCGGCTGGGTCGAGGTCCAGGTCGGCGAAGTTCTTCGCATCGAATACGGGCGATTCCACACCGGCCTTGATCTGGCTGTCGTAATCGCGCATCAGGCGCAGACCGACCTTGAACAGCAGCGTCAGGGCAATCAGGTTGCAGATGGCCAACAGACCCATGGTTACGTCGGCGAAGGCGAACACCGTGCCGAGATCCTGTACCGAACCCCAGAGTACCAGAGCCACTACCAGCACACGGTAGACCATCACCGGCGCGCGCTTCTTGCTGAAGAAGCCCAGGGCGTTTTCGCCGAGGTAGTAGTTGTAGATCAGGGTGGTGAAGACGAACAGCAGCAGCGCGATGCTGACGAACACCCGGCCCCACTCGCCGACTACGGCGGCCAGAGCGGTCTGGGTCAGCACGACGCCTGCCATTTCGCTACCTGGCTGATACACGCCCGACAGCAGGATGATCAGTGCGGTGCTGGTGCAGACCAGCAGGGTGTCGATAAATACGCTGAGCGATTGCACGATACCCTGCGCCGCCGGGTGCTTGACCTGGGCGACTGCAGCGACGTTCGGCGCACTGCCGAGACCGGCTTCGTTGGAGAACAGGCCGCGCTTAACGCCCATCATGATTGCCGCACCGATACCACCGGCAAACGCAGGCTCCAGGCCGAAGGCGCTCTTGACGATCAGGGCGAATACCGCTGGCACTTCGCTCAGGTTCAGACCGATCACCACCAGCGCCATGCCGATGTAAGCGAACGCCATCACCGGTACCAGCACGTCAGCGAACTTGGCGATGCGCTTGATGCCGCCGAAGATAATCAGACCGATCACCACGGTGAGGATCAGGCCGCTGGCGATGGTTGGCAGACCGAAGGTGTCATGCAGCGAACTGGCCACGGTGAACGACTGTACGGCGTTGAAGCCGAAGCCGAAGGTCACCAGCAGCAGGATCGATACGACGATACCCAACCAGCGCTGGCCCAGGCCGTGCTGGATATAGAAGGCCGGGCCACCGCGGTAGGTGCCGTCGTCTTCACGGCGCTTGTACAGCTGCGCCAGGGAGCACTCGAAGTAGCTGGTGGCCATGCCGACCAGGGCTACGACCCACATCCAGAAGATCGCGCCCGGGCCACCGAGCATGATCGCCACCGAGACACCGGCGATGTTGCCGGCACCGACGCGGCCGGCTACCGAGAGCATCAGCGCCTGGAACGAGCTGAGCTGGCCGGGCTGGCGCTGGAAGGCTTCGGCGAAGATACGGAACATGCTGCCGAAGTAACGGAACTGGACGAAACGCGAGGCGATGGTGAAGTACAGACCAAGGCCGATCAGCATCACGATCAGGAGCTTGCTCCAGATCAGGTCGTTGAGAATATCGAGCATGGCAGTGAGGTCTCTCTTGTTGTTTTGTGAAGGAAATATAGGCGGGGCCGAATGGTTGAGCAGACGCGGCCGTGGTGCAATTTCGCGGGTGGCGGCGAACTGATGCGAGTTGATGCTATAATCGCGTCGCTCGCATCACCAGGAAATCCGCATGTCTGACCATCTAGGGCCCAATCTAAAGCTGTTGTGCAGCCATTACCGGTCGATCGCTGAGGTTTGTCGCAAGCTCGCGATCAATCGCGCCCAGTTCAATAAATACCTGAGCGGACAGAGCCGACCAACGGCCTATAACCTCAAGCGGATCTGCGACTTTTTCGGCGTCGAAGCCTACGAGCTGAGCCTGCCCGCCGAGCAATTTGCCGACCTGATTGGCGCACGCGCACCGGGCCAGGATGCCGGCACGCGCAGCGACGCGCTGATGGAATTACTCAAACCGCTGCGCGCACATGCCGGCAACCTGTCGCGCTATTGCGGCTATTACTTCGAATACTCCAACTGCATGTCGGTGCCGGGCACCGTGCTGTTATCGCTGGTGCAGCTGTGGGAGGAGGACGGCGACTTCCTGTTCGAGCGCCAGGAGCGTCAGGAGCGTTCCGCCAGTGCCGATGTGCAAGGCGAGGACTGGGTACGTTGCCGTTACCTGGGCGCCGCGTTCCAGTTGCAGGACCGGCTGTTTCTGATGGACTACGAATCGCTGACCCTCAACGAGATGAGCCAGACCATCCTCATTCCCAGCTACAAGAGCCGCATTACCCGCCTCAACGGCCTGAAGACCGGCGTCTCCAGCGGCGACCGCCGTAGCCCGGCTTGTACCCGCGTGGTGTGGGAATACCTGGGCACCGAAATCAACCGCATCAGCGCCTACCGTCAGGTGCGCCTGTACCGCCCGGATGATCCGCGCATCGACGATGACGTGCGTCAGCGCCTGGCCGACGCACCGCTAAAGAACGGCCTGTTCGAGATCGAATAAGCGCTTGATCGCATGATGGTCTTGGGCGCAAACCCTATCCGCATCGAGACCGGGCGCAGCGTTGGGCTGCGCTCACGCCGAACAGAGCCTAGTTCCGCATATCTTCCAGGCGCTGTTGCTGTTGGCCGTTGGCGTTGAAGTTGTCCGCCGCCAGCCAGTGTTTGAAGGCCGCGTTGCAGGCCTGCCATTCGCTGTCGAGGATGGCAAACCAGGCGGTGTCGCGGTTCTCTCCCTTGACCACCATATGCTGGCGAAACAGCCCTTCGTAGCTGAAGCCCAGACGCTTGGCCGCGCGCATTGAGCGGGCATTGGCGGCGTTGCACTTCCATTCCAGGCGGCGGTAGCCCAGTTCGCCCAAGGCCAGCTTGGCCAGCAGATACACCGCTTCGGTCGACGCCGGGCTGCGCTGCATGGCACGGCCGAAAGCGATATGGCCGATCTCGATACAGCCATCCTTAGGTGTGATGCGCAGAAAACTCAGCAGGCCGACGGCGCGCTGCTGGCGTAGGTCGATAACGCTGAAAAACAGCGGGTCGCGGCTGGCGGCCTGGCCGCTTAGCCAGGTATCAAACGCTGCACGCTCGCTAAAGGGGCCGTAAGGCAGGTAGTCCCATAGTCGTGGGTCACTATCCGGGCCTTGCAGGGCCTGCCACAGATCGTCGCCATGGCGCCTTGGATCGAGGGGCTCGAGGCGCACATACTGGCCGTCCAAGGGTTGATGGGCAGGTGCAGGCACGGGCTGCCAGTCGCGTAAAGGTTGCTGGGGCATGCTGCGGCTCCTGTTCAGAACTGTTTGCGGTATTGGATAAAGCCCGAGCGCTCGGCGATGCGGTCGTAGAGTTGGCGGCCAGGGTAGTTGGTTTCCTGGGTCAGCCAATGCACGCGGCTGCAGCCGGCCGCCTGGGCCTGGGCATAGACGTGCTCAATCAGCAGGCGACCGATGCCGCCGCCGCGCTGATCGGCGCTGACAAACAGATCCTGCAGGTAGCAGCTGTGTTCCACCGACCAATTAGTGCGGTGGAAGATCCACTGCACCAACCCCACGGCCTGACCGTCGCGCCAGGCGAGGGCGGCATGGGTCGGCTCGTTCGGGTCGAGAAAGCGCTGCCAGGTCATGGCGCTGACCTCGGCGGGCAACGCGCTCTGGTAAAAGTGCAGATAGCCCTGCCACAGCGCTAACCAGGCAGCGTGATCGGCAGGGCTGACGGGGCGGATTTCAATGCTCATGGCGCTTCCTTGGCTAAGTGTTGGCTATTGATCTGTGCGGCCAGTTCGCGGTCGCGTGGGTCATGGCTGGCGTGCAGGCCGTCGCGTACGCCGGTTTGGTCGGCCTGGCTGCGGTTCTGCCCGAGCTTCCATTTGCCTTCAAGGCGCTCAATGGGCAGGGCGAAGCCGACGATGGCGCGCAGCATGCTGTCGATGTACTCGCGCGGTGCATCGCTGACCGCCCAGGGCTGCGTGCGCTCGGCTTCATGCTGATCGCTGAGGCGGCTGACCAGCTGCAGCAGACGCTCGGCGTCATCGAACACTTCGGCGCGGCCATGGGCCTGCACGCTGATGTAGTTCCAGGTCGGCACCACCTTGCCGTGCTCGGCCTTAGCGGCGTACCAGGAGGGGCTGATATAGGCCTCCGCTCCTTGGAAGATCACCAGCGCCGGGCTGCCCTCAGCCAAATCGCGCCACTGCGGGTTGGCCTTGGCGAAATGGCCGTACAGCGTGCCGTAGGGGCCTTCACCTGTTTCCAGTAGCAGCGGCAGGTGGCTGGCGAGCAAGCCGTTTGCGCCATGGCTGACCAAGGTCGGCAGGCGCGTGGCACGCATCTGCTGGTGCAGCGTGGCGAGGTCGTCCTGGCGAAAGGCGGCGGGCGTGTACATGGATTTGCTCCTGAAAGGTTGGAACCATGCTAAGTAGGATATTGGCCTGTTGTAAGATCCACTTTCTGCGACTTCTATGGAGCCAATCGGCATGGCCATTCCGTCCGCTGCGCCACTGCCGGTCGATCTGTCCGGCATTCACCTCGACCCACAGCGCGGCCTGGCGCGTCAGCTGTATCAGGCGCTGCGCGAGCGCATCCTCGATGGTCGTCTGCAAAGCCGCACACGCCTGCCGGCCAGCCGTGATCTGGCGAGCCTGCTGGGCATCTCGCGCAACACCGTGACGCGCGCCTTCGATCAGCTGTACGCCGAGGGCTATATCGAGGGGCGTATCGGTGCCGGCACTTACGTAGCCGAGCTGAGTGCGGTGAAGCGGCCGGCGCCCGCGCAGCCACTCGTTAGCACGCAGAGCCCCGCGCTGGAGCTGTTGCACAAGCACCATCTGAACCCGCCATTGAGCGGCGCACCACGGGCGTTTCGCGTTGGCGTGCCGGCCTTTGATCTGTTTCCCTTCGAGACTTGGGCACGTTTGTCCGCGCGCTTCTGGCGCAAGCCATCGCCGGCGCGCCTGGGCTACGGCGACCCGGCCGGCGACCTGCAATTGCGCGAGCTGATTGCCGCCTATCTACGCAACAGTCGCGGACTGCACTGCGATCCGGCGCAGATCGTCGTCACCAATGGCGCGCAGCAGGCCATCAGCCTATGCGCGCAGTTGCTGGTGACGCCGGGTGCGCGGGTGGCGCTGGAGAATCCCGGCTACCGTGCCGCCGGCCATGCACTGGCGATAGCCGGGGCGCAGCTGTGCGGCGTGGCGGTGGATGGCGAGGGTCTAGATGTTCCGGCGCTGACGCAGCTTGAAGACTGCCGGTTGGTCTATGTCACGCCCTCGCACCAGTACCCGACCGGCGTCACCCTGTCGCTGGCGCGGCGCCTGCAGTTACTGGAGTGGGCCGAGCGCAATGATGGCCTGATTATCGAGGACGATTACGACGGCGAGTACCGCTACAGCGGCACGCCCCTGGCTCCGCTGGCCGCCCTCGACCGTCAGGGCCGCGTGCTGTATGTCGGCACCTTCTGCAAGATTGCCTTTCCAGCGTTGCGTCTGGGTTATCTGGTATTGCCGCCGGCGTTGGCCGAAGCCTTTGCCCAACGCCGCGCGCTGGATATGCGTCATTCGGAAATCGGCACCCAAGCGGTGATGGCCGACTTTATCGCCGCCGGGCATTTTCAGCGGCATATCCGCCGTATGCGCACGGCGGCCCGCAGCCGGCGCGATGCGCTGCTAGCCGGCTGGCCTGAGTCGGTGCCGGGCTGCGCGCCGTTGCCGGTGGTGGAAGCCGGGTTGCACCTGTGTGTGCGGGTCGACAGCCTGGCCCGCGAGCGTGAGTTGATCAGCGCCGCCGAAAGGGTTGGCGTGGAGATCAGCGCGCTCAGCAGTTACTGGTTGCCAGGCAGCAGCACGCCTGAAGATCAGCGCGCCGGGCTGGTGCTGGGCTTTGCCGCGGTGTCCGAGGCGCAGATCAATGATGCGTTGGCAGCCTTGCGCCAGGCCTGGAGTGCGCATTAACGCCAGGCAAAAAAAGGGATGGCCGTGGCCATCCCTTGAGGAGTGGAGGCGGGGGAGCCTCCTGTTACGCAGGGGTTCGCTTACTGGCTGAGGGGCACCAGGCGCGGGGCGATCATGTTTTCCGGGCGCAGGATGTCGGCCAGCTCGGCGTCGCCCAGCAGCTTCTCCTCGCGCACCAGTTCCAGCACGCCGCGTCCGCTTTCCAGCGCTACTTTGGCGATGCGCGTGGCGTTCTCGTAGCCGATATAGGGGTTGAGTGCGGTGATCAGGCCGATGGAGTTCTCCATCAGCTCGCGGCAGCGTGCTTCGTTGGCGGTGATGCCGTCGATGCACAGCTCGCGCAGCATATCCATGGCGCGGGTCAGCAGGCGGATCGAGTCGAAGATCTTGTAGGCGATCAGCGGCTCCATCACGTTCAGCTGCAGCTGGCCGCCTTCGGCCGCCATGGTCAGCGCCAGGTCGTTGCCGATCACTTCGAAGGCCACCTGGTTGACCGCCTCAGGGATCACCGGGTTGACCTTGCCGGGCATGATCGAGCTGCCTGGTTGGCGCGGCGGCAGGTTGATTTCGTTGATCCCGGTACGCGGGCCGCTGGAGAGCAGGCGCAGGTCGTTGCAGATCTTCGACAGCTTCACCGCCGTGCGCTTGAGCATGCCGGAGAACAGCACGAAGGCGCCCATGTCCGAGGTGGCTTCGATCAGGTCGGCGGCCGGGGTCAGCGGCTGGCCGCTGATAATCGCCAGGCGTTTGACCGCCAGCAGCTGGTACTGCGGGTCGGCGTTGATCCCGGTGCCAATCGCGGTGCCGCCCAGGTTGACTTCGGTGAGCAGGGTCGGGGCGAGCAGCTTGAGGTGCTGCAGGTCTTCGCCGAGGGTGGTAGCGAAGGCGCGGAACTCCTGACCGAGGGTCATCGGTACGGCATCCTGCAGCTGGGTGCGGCCCATCTTCAAGACGTGGCTGAATTCCAGGTGCTTTTTCGACAGCGACTGGATCAGCTTGTCCAGCGCGGTCAGCAGGCTGTCGTGGCCGAGCAGCAGGCCGAGGCGGATGGCGGTCGGGTAGGCGTCGTTGGTCGACTGCGCCATGTTCACGTCGTTGTTCGGGTGCAGCTGCTTGTAGTCGCCTTTCTCGAAGCCCATGGCCTCCAAGGCAATATTCGCAATCACCTCGTTGGCATTCATATTGGTCGAGGTGCCAGCGCCGCCTTGAATCATGTCGACCACGAACTGGTCGTGAAACTCGCCCTGAATGATGCGTGCGCACGCGGTGCTGATCGCTGTGTGCTTGGCGGCAGACAGGTGGCCCAGCTCGCGGTTGGCGTCGGCAGCGGCCTGCTTGACCATGGCCAGGGCAATCACCAGTTTCGGGTAGTGCGACAGCGTCACGCCGGACAGGCGGAAGTTCTGCACGGCGCGCAGGGTCTGGATGCCGTAATAGGCGTCAGCGGGAACGTCGAGGGTGCCGAGCAGGTCTTTTTCAAGGCGAGTAGATGCAGCAGGGGACATGATCAAGGTCATCTCAGGAAATACGGCATATGCCGCGATGCCCCGTAGATTAAGGGCTGCAGCTTGGTGCTGGCCAATGCTGTTAAGCGCTGGGTCATGCATAATCGGCATAACGTTGGCGTGACCGCCCAAGGTCGACCGACGTGTTCGCATGCACAAGGGCTGATCCATGAACCTCGAAAGCAAATGGCTGGAAGACTTTGTCACCCTGGCCGCCACCCGTAGTTTTTCTCAGGCAGCGCAGAAGCGCTTTGTCACTCAGCCGGCGTTTAGTCGGCGGATTCGCAGCCTGGAGAGCATGCTCGGCCTGACCCTGGTCAACCGTGCCTGCACGCCCATCGAGCTGACCGAATCCGGCCAGCTGTTTCTGGTCACCGCCCGCAGCATGGTCGAGCAGCTGGGTGAGGTGGTGCGCCATCTGCACAACCTGGAAGGCCAGCAGGGTGAGGTGATGCAGATTGCCGCCGCGCATTCGCTGACCCTGGGGTTCTTCCCCGAATGGATCGCCCGCCTGCGCCGTGAAGGTCTGCCGTTGACCACTCGTCTGGTGGCGACCAACGTCGGTGAAGCGGTGCATGCGTTGCGTGAAGGCGCCTGCGACCTGATCCTCGCCTACTACGACCCGGATGCTGCGCTGCAGATGGACCCGGAAATCTTCCCCTCGCTGCACCTGGGCCGCACGGAAATGCTCCCGGTGTGCGCGGTGGGCGAAGGCGGCGCGCCGCTGTTTGACCTCAACAGTGGCCAGAGTGTGCCGCTGCTGGCCTACAGCGCCGGGGCTTTTCTCGGTCGCTCGGTCAACCTGCTGCTGCGCCAACGGGCGCTGCGTTCGACCACGGTGTATGAAACGGCGATGGCCGACAGCTTGAAAAGCATGGCCTTGCAGGGCATGGGTGTGGCCTGGGTCCCGCGCTTGAGCGTGACCGCCGAACTGGCCCGTGGCGAGCTGGTGGTGTGCGGCGATGAACAGTGGCAAGCGCCGCTGGAGATCCGCCTGTACCGCTGCGCCCTGGTGCGCAAAGCCTCAGTACGTTTGCTCTGGCGCAAGCTGGAAAGCGGCGAGGTCGGCCGCTAAAGCCTTTGTGCTGAATAAGCCGGCGCAGCGGATTGCCCGCTGCGCCGTGCTGCCATCAGGTCCCCGACTTGATGGTGTTCCACACTCGCGTACGCACGCGTTCAATCTTCTGCGGCAGCGGCTGCAGCACGTAGAGGGTCTTCTGTGCTTCGGCGGTTGGGGTCAGGCCGGGATTGTCGCGGATCTCCGCTCCCACCAGCGGCATGGCGTCCTTGTTCGGGTTGGGGTAGCCGAGGAAGTCGCTGATCGGTGCCACCACTTTCGGGTCGAGCAGGTTGTTGAGGAACTCATGGGCCTCGGCAACGTTCAGGGCGCTTTTCGGAATAGCGAAGGAGTCGTACCACAGCGGCGCGCCTTCCTTCGGCAGACGCCAGTCGACCACTACGCCGTTACCGGCTTCCTTGGCGCGGTTGGCGAACTGGTAGAAGCTGCCCGAATAGCCGATGGCCACGCAGATGTCGCCGTTGGCGATATCGGTCATGTACTTGGCTGAGTGGAAGTAGGCCACGTGGGGGCGAATCTTCAGCATCAGTGCGCTGGCTTTCTCGTAGTCCTCGGGCTTGCTGCTATTGGGGTCGAGGCCCAGGTAATGCAGGGCAATCGGCAGGATATCGCCGGGCGAGTCGAGCATGGCCACGCCGCATTGCTTGAGCTTGCTGATGTTCTCTTCCTTGAAGATCAGGTCCCAGCTGTCCACTGGTGCATCGGCGCCGAGCACGGCCTTGACCTTGTCCGGGTTGAAGCCGATCAGCACGGTGCCGTACATGTAGGGCACGGCGTACTGGTTGCCGGGGTCGTTGGCGGTCATCAGTTGCAGCAGGCCGGGGTCGAGGTGCTGCCAGTTGGGCAGCTTGCTCTTGTCCAGCTTCTGGAATACCCCGGCCTTGATTTGGGTGTCGAGGAAGGTGTTGGTCGGCACGACCAGGTCGTAGCCGGAGTTGCCGGTCAGCAGCTTGGCTTCCAGCGCTTCGTTGGTATCGAACACGTCCCAGGTCAGCTTGATGCCGCTTTTTTCCTGAAACTCTTTGGGCACCGCCGGCAGCATATAGTCGGCCCAGTTGTACACGCGCAGCTCGCGCGGTTTCTCCGCCGTTTGCGCCTGGGCCGCCGTGGCCAGCAGGGTTGCGCCGCAGATGGCGACGGCGAGCAGGTGTTTGATCGTGTTCATCGTGTCTCACCCCTGAATCATTATTGATGTTGTGTTGGCTTGGCCTGTGCGGCTTATGCGTGAGCGGCTTCGAACCCTTCGAGTACGTTGACTGCGTTGACGCCGATGGCTTCCACCGCATAACCGCCTTCCATAACGAACAGGGTCGGCTTGCCGAGGGCGGCGATGCGCTTGCCCATGGCCAGGTAATCCGGGCTGTCGAGCTTGAACTGGGAAATCGGGTCATCCTTGAAGGTGTCCACGCCCAGTGACACTACGATCACTTCAGCACCGTATTCGGCAATCCGCTGGCAGGCTTCATCCAGCGCGGCGCTCCACACCGCCCAGGGGCTACCCATGGCCAATGGGTAGTTGAAGTTGCAGCCTTCACCGGCGCCTTCGCCGCGTTCATCGGCGTAGCCGAGGAAGAACGGGAACTCGTCGGCCGGGTCGCCGTGGATCGAGGCAAACAGCACATCATTGCGGCTGTAGAAGATGTCCTGAGTGCCGTTGCCATGGTGGTAGTCGACGTCGAGGATCGCCACCTTCTTGTGGCCCTGATCGAGGAACGCCTGGGCGGCGATGGCGGCGTTGTTCAGGTAGCAGTAGCCGCCCATCAACTCGCCGGCGGCGTGATGGCCTGGCGGGCGGCACAGGGCAAAGGCGCTATGGGCGCCGTTGGCAATTGCCTGCTGGCCGCTAAGCGCCACTTGTGCAGCGCTGTATGCCGCCTGCCAGGTACCGGCGGTGATCGGCGCGCCGCCGTCGAAGCTGTAATAACCGAGCTGGCCGTGTAAATCCCTGGGGATTACCTGGCGCAGGGTGCGCGCCGGCCAGGTGAAGGGCAGCAGATCGCCGCTGCCGTTCTGCGCCTGCCAGCGCGCCCAGGCACTCTTGAAGAAGTTCAGATAGGCCGCGCTGTGGATGCGCTCGATTGGCGCCAGGCCGAAATCCTGTGGCGGGCGGACTTCGCCGAGCTGGCGATCTTTGACGCGCTGGAGGATATGGTCGGCGCGTTGTGGTTTCTCGAAGCAGGGCATCAACTGGCCGTCGATCAGCTCGCAGCTGCCGTGGTGCAGGTGATGGTCGTCGCTGTAAAAGGTCAGCATGCAGGTGGCTCCCAGGCTTGTTGTTCTGGCAACCATTGTTCGCCCGTATGGCGTTATGAAAGAACGCTGACAACGGCCAAAAGGGGATCGAAATGGCCAAAAAAATCGCCGGGAGCGTTTTTTAACGTCGCGCAGCGATGACCCGTAGGGTGGTTGTCAGGGATGGAAGCCATAAATTGCGCGGCCAGGGTAGAGCTCTGTAGGAGCCAACGTAAGGCGCAGGGTCAGGCGCGAAAGCGGCTCGGCGGTACGCCACTCCAGCGCTGGAAGGCGTGGCGGAAACTGGCTGTTTCGCTAAAGCCGAGGTATTCGGCGATGCGGCAGATCGGCCAATCCTCTTGGCCAAGCAGGGTTTTTGCCCGCTCGAAACGCAGCTCATCGAGCAGTTCCTGATAGTGCGTGCCGAGTTCCTGCAGGTGCCGACGCAGAGTGCGCGGCGAGCAGTGCATCTGCTGCGCTAATTGCTCCAGACCAGGAGGTGCGGTCAGCTGTTCGGCCAGGAGTTGGCGGATGCGCATGAGCCAGGCCTGGCGGGTATTGAACTCGCTATTCTGCTTGCGGCAGCGTTCGAGCATTTCCCGGTGGGTCACCGTATCGGCCAGCGGTAGAGGGTGCTGTAACCAGCTGGCGGGGAAGGCAAAAGCATTGCGCGCGGCATCGAACTGCAGCGGGCAGGCGAAGCTGTGCGGGTAGCGCGCACTGTAGTCCGGCTCGCTGTAGCGAAACTGCGCGGCGCTGAGCGGCAGAGGTTGCCCTAGCAGGTCGTCGCTGATCAATTTGAGCGAGGCCAGGCACATTTCCAGGTTGAACACTTCCAGCGCGGGTGCGTGCTGATAGTCGCTGGCGCTGACCCAGGCTAGCTCGCCTTCGAGGTGCATATCCAGCTTGAAGTAGGTGCCCAGCAGTGCCGGGTACTGCAGCATCAGCCGCCAGGCGTCACCAAAGGTGGCACTGGAGAGCGCGGCGTAACCAACCATGCCATAGGCCGACACATGCATGCGCCGGCCCAGTTCCAGACCCAGATCACTGCGCAGCAGCAGGGCATTGGCGCAGACCTGCAACTCCTGGGTGCGGGTGATGCGCGTGTCGGCGCAGGCCAGATCAGTCGTAGCAATACCGCTGCCGGCCAACAGCTGCTCGGTCAGTTCGGGTTGAGTGGCAAATATTTCGAGGATCTGCGAAACCACATGCAGGGTGGTCAGGTGGGCGTGCAACATCGGGGCGACCGCAACAGTTCAGAATGCCTGGAGGAGGCAAGAACTATGCCGCAGCATCGCAGCGGCCGGGGCTGATCCAGGCCGCTGCGCTTTAGCCAGGTTTAGCGATTACGCAGGAATGCGTTGATAAAGTCGCCCTGATTGGGTGCTTTTTCATGGGTAGTGAAGGTCAGCGTTGCCTCGTTTTCGCGCAGTTTGAGCTTCTGCGCAAAGCTGCACTGCACGGTTTTCAGGCCCTTGGCGACAGCCTGTTGCTCATCACCGTTTTGGCACAGGTTGGCCAACTGGCTGACCACTTCACCGCAGAAGCTCGGCACGCTCAGGCGCTTGAGCGTGTCGTCGTCGATGGCGTTCCACTCAACCTGGGTGGTCAGCGGTGTGTTGCAGGCCTTCGAGGCGTCCTGGTCGATCTGCTGCAGTTGCTGGGTGAAGTCGGCCACGCGCTTTTCCCGGTCGAAGCGGCTCAGCTTGTCCTGAATGCCTTTTTTCTTCTGCTGCTCGTAGAGCGCCAGCAGGTTGGCTGGTTTGGCCTCTTTGCTCTTGGCTTCATCGAAACCCAGCTCAAAGCCGTCGGTGCTTGGCAGGTACAGCTGGTATTGCTCGCCCCCCCAGCCCTGGCGCTTGATCAGCATGTTGTAGGCGCTGCCGTCGAGGGTGGTGGTGTAATCGCGCTCATCGTTGCCGCGCTCGTTGACCGTGCTCAGCAGCACCACTTCATCCAGCGGGTGGTTGATGCCGCTGACCTGGATCAGCGCCTGTTTGCCATCGCTGCTGGGCGCGACGGTCACGCTGATGCCCTTGCCGGCATCGAATACTTGCGGGTACTTGGCCAGTTCGAGGGCGCTGGCGTTGAGGGTGAACAGCGACGCGGTGAGAAGCAGTGACAGCCTTGTCATGGTGGTGTCCTTGGTAATTAAAAGAACGCCCAGTATAGCCAGGCCACCGTCCGCGATTTGTGCGCCAGGTCTGCTCGTGGCGTTCACTGACCTGCCACTCGGCATCACGGCGGGCGGCCCGCGACAAACGGCGCGCCGGGGTGCACGCCAGCCAAGGCTTTACGGTATACTGCGCGGCCTTTGGCGGTTCGCACCGCCATAATTCATACACTAACAAGCCACGCCTGGTTTCCAGCGTGGCTTGTTAGTTTCTGCAGCGCCTACGGGCACTTGATGAAGAAGAGGCACGACGATGAGCGCACTGGTTGGCGTGATCATGGGCTCCAAGTCCGATTGGTCCACCCTTAGCCACACCGCCGAGATGCTGGACAAGCTGGGCATTCCGTACGAAGTGAAGGTGGTGTCCGCCCACCGCACCCCGGACCTGCTGTTCCAGTACGCCGAGCAGGCTGAAGAGCGCGGCATTCAGGTGATCATCGCCGGTGCTGGCGGCGCGGCCCATCTGCCGGGCATGTGCGCGGCCAAGACTCACCTGCCAGTGCTCGGTGTGCCGGTGCAGTCGGCGGTGCTCTCGGGCGTCGATTCGCTGCTGTCGATCGTGCAGATGCCCGCCGGTATTCCGGTCGCCACCCTGGCCATCGGCAAAGCCGGTGCCGTCAACGCCGCGCTGCTCGCTGCGAGCATCCTTGGTCATCAACATCCGCAGTTCCATGAGCGGCTGAAGGCGTTCCGCACTGAGCAAACCGAATCTGTACTGGAAAATCCGGATCCGAGGAGCGCGTAATGAAGATCGGCGTAATCGGTGGCGGCCAGTTGGGCCGCATGTTGGCTCTGGCAGGCACGCCGCTGGGGATGAACTTCGCCTTTCTCGACCCCGCGCCGGATGCCTGTGCGCAAGCCTTGGGCGAACATATCCGCGCCGATTACGGCGATCAGGATCACCTGCGTCAGCTGGCTGATGAAGTCGATCTGGTGACCTTCGAGTTTGAAAGCGTGCCGGCCGAGACAGTGGCCTTCCTCTCGCAGTTCGTCCCGGTCTACCCGAGCGCGGACGCGCTGCGTATCGCCCGTGATCGCTGGTTTGAAAAATCCATGTTCAAGGACCTCGGCATTCCGACCCCGGATTTCGCCGATATCCAATCGCAAGCCGACCTCGACGCCGCCGTGGCGAGCATTGGCCTGCCGGCGGTGATGAAGACCCGCACCCTGGGTTACGACGGCAAGGGCCAGAAGGTCCTGCGCAAAGCAGAAGATGTAGTCGGCGCCTTTGCCGAACTGGGCAGTGTGCCGTGCATCCTCGAAGGCTTCGTGCCGTTCACCGGCGAAGTATCGCTGGTGGCGGTGCGTGCCCGTGATGGCGAAACGCGCTTTTACCCGCTGGTGCACAACCGTCACGACAGCGGCGTGCTGGCGCTGTCCATCGCCAGCACCGACCACCCGCTGCAGGCGCTGGCCGAAGATTACGTCAGTCGCGTGCTGACCAAGCTCGATTACGTCGGCGTGCTGGCCTTCGAGTTCTTCGAAGTTGATGGCGGCCTGAAAGCCAACGAAATCGCCCCGCGCGTGCATAACTCCGGGCATTGGACCATCGAAGGCGCCGAGTGCAGCCAGTTCGAAAACCATCTGCGCGCCGTCGCCGGCCTGCCGTTGGGTTCGACTGCCAAGGTCGGTGAGAGCGCGATGCTCAACTTTATCGGCGTGGTTCCGCCGGTGGAGCAGGTTATCGCCATCGCCGACTGCCGCCTGCACCACTATGGCAAGGCCTTCAAGGCTGGGCGCAAGGTCGGTCACGCCACCCTGCGCTGTGCGGATCGCGCCACTCTGGATAAGCAGATCGCGGCTGTCGAAGCGCTGATCGCTAAGGCCTGACCCCTGCTTTGTGACTAGGCTCTTGCGTAGAACACACAAGAGCCTAGTCATGAAGTGTCTACTGCTGTTGTCTCTCTTCTTCCTGCCGTTGTGCCATGCCGAACAGGTGTTGCGCGCCGATTACCGCGAGCGCCCGCCAGAGATGCAGGCCATCGACGCGCTGCCCGTTGGCCCGTTGATTGAGGTCTTGGATACGGCTGCGCAACGCGTCGGTGCGCGAATCGAATGGCGTTACGCGCCCTTCGTGCGCAGCCTGGAAGACCTCAAATCCGGGCGGATTGATCTAGCCCCCCGTGTTTTGTTCACCACTGAGCGCAAGGACTACGTGCATTTTCTGCCGTCCATCGGCACCCAGCGCAAAAGCATCCGCTTTATCATCAAGGCCGGGCAACAGGCCAGCCTGCGCAGCTATGCCGATCTGCAGGGCAAGGTGATCGGGGTCAAACGCGGTACCGCTTATTTCGATCAGTTCGACGGCGACAGTGCCCTGACAAAAAGCTTGGCCACCGACGACTACCTGCTGGCTGGGATGTTTCGTGCCGGGCGCCTGGATGTGATGGTGGTGCTGGATGCCGAAGCCATTGAGGCGCAGTTCCACAAGATTGGCTTCAGCGACTACAGCTATGCCGACTACCAGTACGAGCAATCCGTTGGTAACTATTACGGTGCCTCGAAGCGCCACTATCAGGGTGACAAAAAGACCCTCTACGAGCAGTTGGGACAGACGCTGCGCGGCATGCGCGAGAGTGGCGAAATTGCCCGCATCTACCACCGCTACGGTGTCGTGCCACCCGAGACCGAAGAGTAGCGAACTGCCAGCATTTCCCGTGGTCAGATCAACGGTCGCAAATCCCATCGTCCACTGAGGAGGCTCGCATGAGCATTATTGGCATCATTTTTATCGGCCTGATCGTCGGTCTGATTGCGCGCTTTATCAAACCCGGCAACGACAGCATGGGCTGGATCATGACCATCCTGCTGGGCGTCGGCGGCTCGATTGCTGCGACCTATGGCGGCCAGGCGCTGGGCATCTACAAGGTGGGTGAATCCGCCGGTTTTATCGGCGCGGTGATCGGCGCGGTGGTGCTGCTGGTAATCTACGGCGCTGTCAAAAAGGGCTAAGGCCCTGTCACTCCGCCGTCCTGTGAGCCCACCGATGCGCTACCTGTTGTTACCTCTGCTGCTGCTCAGCACCCTGGCCTGTGCCGAACTGCCGGAAACCGATTGGCTGGAGCTGATGCCACCGGAAGATCGCCAGGCCCTGGAAGATATGCCCGAGATCAGCCACCAAGGCCTTGAGCAGGACAGTGGCTTCTATAACCCCGGTGGCCTCAAGCAGCAGGATCAGAACTTGCCGGCGGTGATGTACTCGACGAAAACCGTCGCCGCCTTCGATGGTAAGGCGGTGCGCCTGGGCGGCTATCCGGTGCCACTGGAAACCGACAGCAAGGGCCACAGCACGCTGTTCTTCCTGGTTCCCTACCCCGGCGCCTGCATCCACGTACCGCCGCCACCGCCCAATCAACTGGTGCTGGTGCGCTACCCCAAAGGCATCGAACTCGAAGACATCTACAACCCCCTCTGGGTCAGCGGCACGCTGAAGGTTGAACAGGTCAACAACGAGTTGGCGGATGCGGCGTATGCCTTGGAGGCGGAGTTGGTAAGGGTGGTTGAAGAAAGCGATTTGTAAGGGTCATGTGCTGGCATCTTCCGGCGCATTGTGACCCCGCATGCGCTCCAGTTACACGATGAATGCTTATTGCGGAGCCTCGTATTGCAATTCTTCCAGACCATGTTCCGTGCGATATGACAGGCGGAATATATGGTTTTCGAGGCTGCTGTCATCAACGACGTCCAGTAAGTTGGCATCGTTCAGCTCAGGGGTGATTTCATGTAAGAGCGCATCGTTATTGTCGAACATGCGATAGAAGAGCACAGACTTAGCGCCCAGGCTCATTACCACTTCACGCTCATTATCAGTAGCTTCTACCAGCGGGAATGGTCCCCCTAGAGATCCTCCTAGTTTGTAGGCATAGGTTGCTGAGCATGCAGTGCCACAGCCGAAAGTGAGTAGGAAAATGTGTGCTTCATAGCTTGCTGATGCTGGAGGGGCGGGGTAATTAAGTACCTTTTCTTCCGTATTACCATCGTTGACGGAAATCGTGCATTGGGTGGCTTGGGCTACGGTCGAGCATTGACTTTCGACCCGCCATTCGCTGTCTGAGATTTCGAGGCTTTCCGAGTAATTCTCGGCAGAGCATATGTTCGCCGCGGAAATAGACAGAGCCAGTAAGCTAGCCTTTATAGAATTTGCAATCTTCATCGCTGAATCTTGGTGAATTAGAAGCGTGCTTTGTACTGGCATTTAAAAGTTGTTTAAATATATAAGTTTATTTTCGATATTCGCTATAAACAATGTTGATGAGCTCTAACGAGCTACGCATATTTCATATTTGGTAGCGAATGATATATCTAAAGTCAGTTCTTCAGGCTCCTCCACATCGCCTGAAATATTGAATAGCTGGCGTTGGGGCACGTTGTACTGCACCCAGCCGATAGTGCCGGTGCCGTCCGTATCAAAAAATAGTTGAGCCGTTACGCTGTCACCGGTGTCGTTATCGATCAACAAGTTAGTTCTTTCCTTGGGTGCGTACTTGAATGGAAAGTTACTGCTTCTCACCAGTTCAGTCAGATAGCCATAGCAAGAACCTTCTTCTAGATTTGACTCCGCCGTGAATGACTCTTCTACTGGCTGATTGGCGCATGCGGTAATACCGAGAAACGCGATTAGTAGCAGAGTTGAATATCTCATGTTTTTAATTTTTTGGTTGCCTAGCGTTTATTCGGGAAGCCAAGCTTGATGCTTTCCGGTATTTCTTGTTTTAGCTCGGGTCATCGCGTCCATTGAGCGGCGTCAACATGGCTATTTTTGAATATTTCAGGCTGGCGCATGATAAGCGGCCCAGCGTGATCAGATTCCACAACGATGGCCAAATGTCTTCATGTGCTGTGTGCCTTCGGGTGTTTTTATCCATAGATCGACATGGCGATCATCCGACTCGTTGTATTCCGAAAAATTGAATTGTTTGATGATCGAATAGCCGGCTTCAATATTTTTAATACTGTTTTCGTAGTGAGCGCCATTTTCGCTAAATTGCGTTTGCCCTAGTTCCACCAAAAGCTGATTGTGTCTTAAATAGAGTACGTCATCAATTTCGACTGCTACGATCTTGATATCAATACTGGTTATATAATTATCGTCTGCGAGTTGGTGGGTGCAGCGGTAGTTTTCGTTGCGTGCTGTGCTGCGGTAAGCCTGTAAAGCGTCAGCGTATGTCAGGTTTTGTAATTGTAAGGTGGGATTTTCTTTCTGTGGCTGTATTGTGCAAGCGCTACAAAGGAAAAATATGGACAGGCAAGCCAGTAGGGTAACCATGCGATGTTTCATCCGTGCTGCCTCGATTGTTGATTATTTGGAAGTGGGGCGAGTGCTTGGGCAAACAATTTGTGGCACCGTCAGGTGCTGGACAATCCGCTGGTTGGTGCGCAGGGTCAGGCGCTTGCCGGATTCGGCTTGGGCGACCTGATAGATCAGGCCGTGAATGCCCAGCCCGTTTGGGATAAAGGCGAAAAAGGCGCGTTGATGTGGCAGGCTCTGCAGATACAGCTCGGCGTTCTCGCTGATCAGTTCCACCTCGAAACGATAGGGCTGACTGATGGCTGTGTACTTGGCGTCAGATGACGCCAAGTGCGTTGTGGGTTGATTTTTAAAGAGCAGAAATTGCGGCGCGAGGAATAAATAAATCTGTCCCCTTTTTGTCATATTGGTTACGCACTCGGCCGGTGGCTCAGTTGGCTCTGTGGCCTGACCTCTTTAGCGGGTACGAAAATGGGAGCTTTATGTCGACTAGTTCATATAGGCAGTTGTGTGGCCGATAAATTTTTCGTCTTTTAAGTAAAAGCAAAAATTTCCTGTTGTAATTGATCTATAAACTAATATGTCTCCTTCTATGCATATTTCGTTACTGTCTAAGTCAAATGAAATTTTTCCGTTTTTACCATCCGGGTCTGATTTGCTTGGGGTTCCAGAATAGGCATCAATTGGTAGCGGGTAAAATAAACCGGTAGATGGGTCTATGGCAACAATTGATTTTTGAAAATATTCAGACCTCTCTGTGATTGTTAATAATATATATCGGCTATTAAAATTTGGTTTTTTGCTTTTGATTGCAGTGGTTACTGCTTCAATATGTTTTTCATCGCAAAAATTTACTGGGCTGTAGAGAAATGAACAGCCATCGTGGGTGGCTTGCTTGATTTTTACTTTAACAGCAGGATGTGTTTTTTCTTTTTCTTCTAATGTTTGAGATGCACAACTTATCAATGGCATAGACAGCACTAGAAGTAGCAGGTGAGCACTTAATATTCTCATTCGTTTATTCTAACCTTTTTAATGCGTCTCGAAGCATAGTGGTAGATTTAATGTTCGCCCGATTTGCCCTTGACTCATGATATGAAAGGGTTCCGTCAGAGACTCTACCATCTTTTATTTTCATCCCTGCCGGTGCGGCAATTGATGCCCATTCCATTGCGGCTGCATATTGGGCGTCATCAATGGAGCCCTTTCCGTGCTTTATGAATCCAGATAAACCGCCATTGCCAGCTTTATCAATTAGATATTCACTGAAGACGCGCTCTTGCATTTCTCCATCATATAGTTCATCGCCTGTTAATCCAATTTTACTCTTTGCGATATTTAGCGTTGATATGATCGTCTGGTACTTTCCTGTAGCAAACATTCTATTTTTGTCGGTCCCAGGTAAGTCGGATGTTGAGATGATAAAGTTTATCGTTTTTCCGGTAACCGTTCCTGTGGGTGGGTTTATGAATGAGTACCCTACTTTTTTTCCAGGCACATCCTTTGTTCCGGTGTTATATGATTCGTAATTCCCTTCGCCGTGAGAAATAATATCTCCGATTTCTCTAATTATGCTATTTATTTCAGGCTTTTTATGTGCCAAGGAGCTGATGAACTCGATTGGATGAAGGTGTTGTATTTGCTTTGGCAGCGCCACTTGCATCGCCCCAGCCATCTCATCCCAGAACACAAGATTATCAATACGTTCCTTTTCATGGCGAAGCACTTCCGGGACATCCTTGAGTAACTCGTCTAATCGCTGCCATTTAGGGGCTGATGATTTTGCTTGCCACTCGGTCGGATGGTAGCCAATCAGTTTCGACCAACGGTCGCGGAACTTTCGATTTTTCAAGGCAAGGGATATTTCGTCAGCAGTGACCTTGCCATCCTTGTTGCCGAGTTGATCAATTTTTAGATAAAGGTTCTGAAAGAAATCCGGCATTTCCTTGGGGTCGAGAAAGCCGTCGGCGTTATCGTTGCTTTCCTTGATAATCTGGAAACCTAATTTTTCCCTATCATGCTGGCTGATAATTTCCCCGTCAGCCTTTGCTATATAGCCATCCACCGGGGTGGTGGCGCGGTTGACTTTGATCGGGTACCACTCTTTGCTGTCTGGGGCCTTGAACAACTTTGTCTGGTTCGCAGCGATCAGGTAGTTCTCGTTTATGACCAGTCCGCTGGGGGTAAACGTCGGTGCTTCTGCAGTACCGCCTTTGTTGTAGATGGTCTTGCCCTTGGCAACGCGTAAGTATTGCTTGCCGTCCTTCAATCCCGCCGGGTTCTTCAGGAATGTTTCCAGATTGGGGTCTGTAGAGAACAGCTCTACGTGAACCTGATGTCGGCTTTTCACCCCGCCTTTGGCGCTGGCGAGTGTCTCGTAGAGGCCGAGGTAACCAATAGGATCACCTGCTTTGATTGGGATTGCGCAGGTGACGACAGAGTCGAAGTCGCTTGGATCATCGGGTTTCAACTCCGCTACATGCGTATCAATAGCGACCCAGACGGGGCCTGACGGACACATTGGAGTGTCCCAGAATCCTCCGCTAACAATTGTGCAAGGGGCCATGATTTGCGGGCGGCCTGCCTGAATGACTCGCTTTACTGTGCCTGTGGCGTATTCCAATACGGTATTTTCTGCAAGCAAGCCGATTTTTTTATCGACCGGGTCTTCCGGTTTATTGAAAGCTGGCACCCGCTTTTTCAGTTGAGCTTTGACCTGGCCTTTCCAGTAGGTGGGACGAACGCGTTTTTGTGGCGGGATTTCTTCCGCATAGTGCTCGTCTGCCTTGCCTGGTTCCGCCTTGCTGATGGCCATCCAGACCACGTCACCTGCTTTGGCTGTTTGTACACCGCTCTTCTTCACCCCCTTGCTGAGAATCTTTATCTGAGCCAGTTCATAGGTAGCGGTATCACCGGGCTTTATCTGATGCCCGGATGTGACTGAGATCAACTCGAATTCCGCCCCACTCTCAATCTGCCCTAGTACGGTGCCAGTAAGGTTTGCTTCCTTGCGCACATTGCGGCCCTTGGCCTTTACCTTGAACCGGCGCTGACTCTCGCCATTCTGTAACGGGTAATGCTCAAAAGGCAGCAGATGCATATACAGGCTGAAGAATTCAAGTTTGTTGGTTTCTGGCTTCTTGTCTTCTGCTTTCGTTTCAGCTGGGGGCGCAGGCGTTACATCCTTGAAGATGGCTTGCTTGTTTCGATCCTTGAGAATCACATCTTTCTTGTCGAATGCGGCGAACCAGATTTCGCTCGTTGCGGTACGAGTTACCGGATTACCAGCTCGATCTTTGCCGGGCAATGCAGCCTTGATCGTGGCCAAGGCGAAACGCATATCTTTGGTGTCATGGATTTTGAGAATCTGCAGCTCTGTGCCTGCCGGCATAAGCGCTTCGAAGTTACCCGTATTACCCAGGACTGTGCTTGCGATATCGCGTCCATAGCGCGAGCTGGTAAGTTGTACGGTTTTACCTACCCACTCGATCTTGGCAACTGGTTTGCTCTCCGCCGGACGCTTTTGCGATTCATAGGTGTGGCGAACCAGGCAGAAAGACGTGGAGTAGCGCAGGTTGTCGCAGCTTTGTTCGCCCATGAATGTGGACGATAGATAATCCTTGTTCAGCCGGTAAGCGATCACTTCGCCATCTGCCATGCAGCGCACGGCCTGTTTGAGCTTGGCATGTGGCACGCTGGCATCGCTGAAGTGGATGCCGCCATGCCAGAAGCCATGGTTACCCAGCAGGTAGTGGCCCGAGCTTTCTTTCTCCAGTTCTTTGTACAGCTCGTCCAGGGTGTAATGGCTGCCGTCGGCTTTGCGTACGGGAAACTGATACGAACCACCGCTTGTCTTGGCGGGTGTGGGTGCTGCCGCGGGGGCCCCTGTCGGCGCGCCGGTTTTGTACTGGGCCTTGGGGCGTAGGAACTTGTCCGGTGTCGGCCAGTAGCCGCTTCCGCCAAAACTCGCGGAAGCTGGGCCGGTACTGGTTTGCGAACCGTAGAACCGGCCTTTACCGGTTGCCGGAGTGAAGCTTTCTACCACGCCTGTGTGCTTGTGGCCGCTGCTTTGCCAGACCGCTACATCGCCAGCCTGAACGTTGTCCTCGGTAATTTCCTCGTAATAGACACTGGCAGCATACAGTTGCCCGGTCGTCAGGTACGGAATCTGATAGCCAGCGCCGCGTATCATCTTGAATAGCAGGTGCGAGCAGTCGATTTCCTTGCGGCCGTCGTTGTCGGCATCAGCACCACCGCCGCTGCCGTAACCGTATTCGTAGTTGGTCGCGGTGTAGTTGGCGCGTTGTTCGAGAAGTCCTGTGCTCATGGTTGGCGTCCTGCCTGTATACACTCTATTTTTTCACTGCTTGGCACACCTTTGGTCGCCAAGCGTTTTGCATTCTTGTCGGCGCGGGCATAGCCCTTGCCAGCGGCGCTGGTGTAGCAGGCCAGTGCGCGCGAGGGATCCTGCTCAACTAGGGTGCCGGTTTCATAGGCATAACCCAGCTGATTGAGAGCGTCCGCCGAGCCCATGTCTGCAGCAACGATCAAGGCCTGTGCAGCTTGCTGTGGGTTGGCGCAGGGGTGCTCGGTTTCGTAGTCACCTGCGGTGCAGTAGAAGTCCGACAGGGCGAGTGCTGCTTCGGGGCTTTTCTGAGCAGCTATTTCGAGTAGCTCCAAGATGCGCGAGTCCTGCAACCGTGGTGCCTGGCCTGAAAGACTCAGCGTTGCAGCGGCGTAGCTGGCCTCCAATGAGCCTGCTTCCGCTGCGCAGAGATAGCTATCTAGCGCCGCTGCAAATAGTGCCTGGGTTGATGAGGTTTGTTCGGTACTGCCCAGGCGTTCATAAGCCTGTGCCCGTTTCAGGCATTGCTGGGCATTGGGCTGTGTGCCAGCGTTAATTAATTCAGGGCCGCCGGGAGTCCAGTCTTCGACGCGCTTCAGCACCCAACAGGATTGGCGCTTGAAGACAAAGGCGCGCAGATATTCACCCTTGTGCCCGCGCAGTACGACCGTGGATGGAGACACCCATTCTGGAATCAGACCGAGCTTGGTCCATTGTTCTGGGTGAGGGACTAACGTCGAGGGGCGTTGGCTCGCGCTCAATTGCTGAAGTTTGATTTTGAGAGGAAGGTCGTCGCTCAGTGTTTGTAAGGTCAAAGGCGTTGCAATAGATGCCTGTTGCAGTACCTGATTTGCTGCGAATTGTTGGAAGAAAGTTCTGAAGTCACCAGTACCGCAGGTTGCTTCGATCTGGACTGCACTGGTCTGTCCAGATAGGAAGCAGAGCAGCAGTGCCCCGAGGCTGAATATCGAGTGAAATTTGAAATGGGTATACATGGCTTGGCTCGTTATTCAGAGAACAGGAAAAATGTTTGCGGCTGCTTTTCTGTCTTTTGCAGTGAGTTCACCAACGCCTCATCCAATAAACTTCCTGCCTTATCGCTATCCGCCGCGCCCGGTAGCACCGGTGGTTTGATGCCTATGCCTGAGCCTTTACCCGGTGCACCACCGGCGTTGATTTTGGCTTGTGGGCCGAGCAGGGTGATGCCGCCGGGGTCGAGTTTGATAAAGCTGCCGCCGGCTTTTAGGGTCAGTTCGCTGCCGGCTTCGATGACCATCTTTTGCCCGGCTTTCAGATGTATCTCGCGGCCGGCTTTGGTCAGTTGCGCGGTGCCGAGTTTGATGTGCTGGTTCTGGCCGACGGTGAGGTGGTCGTCGGGTTTGACTTCGACTTTGCGCTCGGTTTTCACCGTGAGGTTTTCTTCGGCTTTGAGCTCGGTGTAGCTGTTGGCTTCGACGGTGTCGTGGCGTTCGTTACCGACGCGGATCTTCTGGTCGTGCTCGATGTTCTCGTCCCAGTCGCGCTGGGCGTGCAGGTAGATCTGCTCGGCGCCTTTCTTGTCTTCGATGCGCAGCTCGTTGTAACCGCCACCGCCCGGTGTGCTGAGGGTTTTAAATACGGTGCGGGTCTTGTTTGCCGGCAGGTCGTAGGGCACTACGTGTTCGGCGTGGTACAGGCAGCCGGTGACCAGGGGTTGGTCGGGGTCGCCTTCAAGGAAGGTCACCAACACCTCCATGCCGATCCGTGGAATGGCGATGCCACCGTAAGCATCGCCGGCCCAGCTGGAGGCCACGCGCAGCCAGCAACTGGTGGTGTCGTCGGCCTGGCCTTCGCGGTCCCAGAAGAACTGCACCTTGATCCGGCCGTACTCGTCGCAGTGGATTTCCTCACCAGCTGGGCCAGTGACTACAGCCGTCTGGCTGCCTAGAACCCTGGGTTTCGGATGGGCAAGCGGTGGGCGGAAGGGCACGTCCCAGGGGGCGGCGATAAAGTGGTTGCGGTAGCCCTGCTGGAAACCGTCGCTGGCTGCGGTATGGCTGGTGACGGACTCTTCCAGCACCTGCGGCTGTTTGCCCTGGTGAATCACCTCATGCAGCAACCAGAGGTCGTTGTAGTCCTGGCGCGGGTGGTCGGAGAGTTCGAGAAAGTGCCCGCTGAGCAGTTTCGGTTGATCGCCACGGCCTTCGGCCAGGCGGTAGTCCGCGCGGTGGCGTTCGAGGTTGCGCTGGCTGAGGTGTTTGCCGCGCGCACGGTCGACAAAGTGACCGGGGTAGTCGTAATCCTCAAGATCCGGCAGCGGCTTGACCTCGGGATCGCGATCTTCCTTGAAGGCGGCTTCCATCAGCAGGCGCGGTTGCTCGAAGTCGTAATCGCGGCGGGTAATGCGACTGGTGCGGGTTTCCAGGCGTACGGCGAAGCGCTTGATCACCGGCTCATCGGCGGTCATGCCGTTGTCTTGCAGGTAGGCGGTGGGTTGGCCGAGTTTGCCAAACGCAGTCTGGTCATCGCCAAAGGTCAGTACATGGCCCTGGGTGCTGTGCTGGAAGTGGTAGTGAATGCCTTCCTCTTCGCACAGACGTTGGATGAAGTGCAGGTCGCTCTCGTCGTACTGCACGCAGTAGTCGCGCGTGGGGTAAACCGTGGGGCCGAGCAGGAACTGGTAGCCGCCTTCGACAATGCCGTGCTCTTGCAGCACCTGAGCAACTATCTGCGGCGCCGTCAGGTGCTGGAAAATGCGCTGGTTGGTGCGCAGGGCCAGGTAGCTGAGCTGCGGCACGATGCTCAGTTTGTAGCGGGTCAGGCGCTTGCCGGATTCGGCTTGGGCGACCTGATAGATCAGCCCGTGAATGCCCAAACCGTCTGGGGTAAAGGCGAGAAAGGCGCGTTGATGCAGCAGGCTTTGCAGATCCAGCTCGGCGTTTTCGCTGATCAGTTCCACCTCGAAACGATAGGGCTGGCTGATCGCTTCGCGGCCGCTGAACTCGAGCACTTGCAGGTCGTGCTCAAGGCCTTCGATGCTTAGGCTGAAGTGGGTTTCATTGGCCGGGTTGAACATAGTCATTTCCTTGTTAAAAAGATCATCCATTGATGCTGCTGTTCGCGTGCTGCCTTCAACCGCGCCGCAGCCAGCGCCGCCAACCGCTGGGCGTGGGCTGGCGAAATACTTCGAGCAACTGTGCGCAACTGATATTGCGCTGCGCTTCATCGAACGCCAGCGCGGTGCGCAGGGCGGGCCAGCAATGCGCCGGTAACTGCTCGGGGCGTTGCAGCTGTTTATCCAGCTCCATGGCCTTGGCTTGTTTGGCGCTCTGCCGGCTGAACGGGTGGCGTCCACTGGCCAGCTCATACAGCACACAGGCCACGGCATAGACATCGGCAGCGGCGTTCAGCGGCGCACCGTCGAGGAGTTCCAGGGCGGCGTAGCGCGGCGTCCAAGCGGTAAAGCGGTTGCGGCACAAGCGCGGCAGGCCGGGTAACAGACCTTCCACGGGCTGGCCGAGACCATAATCGAACAGGCGCAGGCCGTCTTCGGCGAGCATCACATTGCTGGGTTTCAGGTCGCCATGCAGCACGCCGAGGCTGTGTGAATAGCTCAGGGCGTCGAGCAGGGCGATGGCGATTTCCTGCAGCTCGCTCCATGGCAGCCCCTCGGGGCGTTCGCTAAGCAGCTGATCAAGCGTCAGGCCCTTAAGCAGCTCCAGGGTGAGGAAGGCGCGCTGGCTTGGCACATCCACCTCGAAGCCGAACAGGCGCACCACATGCGGGTGATTCAGCCGCGCGGTGAGGGCGAACTCGCTGTACAGCAGCGCGTTGGCGTCCGGGTATTCGGCGAAGTCATCGCTGAGGGTTTTCAGCGCGACATACGGTTCGGGGTCACCGAACTGTTCGCGCAGCAGATCACGAGCGCGATACACCGCACCCATGCCGCCGACGCCGAGCAAGCGCTCGATCTTGTAGCGGCCGCCGAGCACTTCCGGCAGTTCGCTGAGTACTTCGCGCGGGGCTTGCGCTACCGGTTTGGCAGCCGTCGCGGCCAGGGCGAAGTAGGTCAGGTCGCTGGCCGGGCTGTTGGCCTGCTGCAGTTCGTCGAGCAGCTGTTCACTCATCCGTGAGTCCTCATCGGCGAATTACCACCGCACTCAGGTTGTCCCGCGCCGGGCCGTCGAGGGCCTGCTGGAACAACCGATTCAGCGTCAGCTGCGGTGAAGGCAGGTTCAGCGCAGCGCCCAAAGCATCGGCCGAAAGACCTTGGTAAAGGCCATCGCTGCACAGCAGAAAGGCATCGCCGGGCAGCACATCGAGTTCGAGAATTTCCAGCTTCAGCTCGTCACTGGCACCGATGGCGCGGGTCAGGGCGTGCGCTGCCGGATGCCGTGCAGCTTCGCTGGGGCTGAGTTGCTGTTCATCAATCAGTTGCTGTAAGAGCGAGTGATCGCGGCTGAGCTGATACAGCCGGCTGCCGCGCCACAGGTAGCAACGACTGTCGCCGGCCCACACGCAGGCGGCGCGGTCACCCTCGATAAGCAGAGCCACCACCGTGCTGCCGATCACCGGGTCCGGATGGGCGGCGGTGACCGTCAGTTCCTGACCCAGGCGGCGGTTGAGGGCGTGCAGGCGCTTGCGCAGCTCATCCAGACGCTGCGGCAAATCGCCTGCGCTCGGCTCGGCCAGCTGCTCGACAATCAGGCGGCTGGCCAGGGCACCGTTCTGGTGCCCGCCCATGCCGTCGGCAACTACCCACAGGCCCTGCTCTGGCAGGGCCAGAAAGGCATCCTCGTTGCGCGCCCGCACCTTGCCGGTGTCGGTGCGCGCAGCGCTGCGCCAGAGGTTGGCAACCTCTTGCATCAGAGCGTGGCCGGCAGTTTGAAGCTGCGCAGCTGGTCCAGGTCAAACGGGTTCGGCGAGCGCTGGCTGTGCAACAGATAGTTGGCGCGCAGGCCGCCGAGATCGGCCTTGAGCATCAGCACATCGCGGCCGCTGTGATAGTCCACGCTCATCAGGTCGAGCAGGCGGAACAGCGACCAGGGACCGGTGTTCTTCTCGATACCCACCTTACGTCCACCGAGCTCTTCGACCACTAGGCTGGTGCGCCCTTCATTGGCTTCAGCCGGCCAGCTGAAGGCGGTCTGCACGATGGGCCCGTGGCGGTATTCCATTTGCTGGTTGCCGAAGCGGAAATCGGCGCGACCCAGGCTGGAGTCCAGCGAGTAGGGTTCCAGCTTGAACAGCACTTTCGGCTCGTTGGGGTTCTCGGCGAAGAAGCTGCGGCGGATGGTTTGCGTGTGGCTCATCTGCAGCAGGAACTCGCGCGACAAAGGCAGGCCACGGCCATCCACGCGGCGCAGTTGGTACTGGCCGGCGGTGCCACTGACGAACGGCTTGAGGTAGTTGTCGAAGAAGCGCTCGGCAATCCCCTGAGCCTTGAAGAACTCGCGGAAGTCGGCAATCGCCACATCGCTTTCGCTGTGCGCGCTGAACGGATAACGCTGCTTCAACGAGCCGTCATACGCGGCGTACAGCTCGCTCTTATAACGCTGGTTGAGGTAGTGGTAGGCGTCGTTGAGCACCAGCATCCAGCTGTCTTCGGCGAGCAGGCCGAGCCAGTTGCCGACCGGTTGCGGCAGGCGCGCGGCACTGCTGCGCACCTGGTTGATTGCATCACGCTGGCCGCCCATACGCGCTTTGGCCAGCTCGAACGCAGCCTGCTCCGGCGCGCTGGCGTGCGCCAGGCTGGCCAGTTGCAGTTGCAGGGCATCCAGCGCTTGCAGGGTGGTGGCCAGTTCCGGGCCGGCGCCGCCGTTTTCATCAAGCAGGCGGTGCAGCGGTTCGAAGCGACGTTCCAGGGTTTTGCGTGCGGTATCCGGCAGGTTTTTCACCAGTGCCGCTTGTGCCTGTTCGGCGGCAGCACCGGCGAGCTTGGCGACTTTGCCCAGCTTGCCCTTGGCGCCTTCCAGCGCTTCGGCGGCGGCACCGGCATCATCGGCGGCTTCGGCCATGCCTTTGAAGCGGGTGTTGTCGCGCACTTCCACCAGCAGTTGCAGCAGTGGCGAGTTGGCGGCGGTCAGGCCGGCCAGTTGCAGGGCACCCTGGCCTGCGCTGCCGATCGGGTCCAGCGACAGTTGCGCGAGGGCTTCGCCCCAGTAGTTGGCGTAATCGCGGAAGTACAGCTGCTCCATTTCCACTAGCAGGCGACTAAGGTCGCCTGCGCTCAGGGTGTCGCCTTCGCCGAGTACCCAGTTGTCGCGCAGCAGTTCACGCACCAGGTCAGCGCCCTTGGCGGTGAAGGTTTTCTGGTAGCCAACCTGGGTGTAGAAACCTGGAATGGCATAGTCGCTGCCGGCGAACAGCGCGGCTTGCGGGCCGAGTTTCTGGCTCAGACGGTATTCCGGCAGGCTGCGCGCTTCTTCGCGGAGCATGCGGTAGACGACGTTGGCCAGCGATTCGCTGCGCAGGATCTGCCGAGCCTGGGCCACCAGGGGCTGATTCAGCGAGTAGGGTGCGAACGACTCGGATAGCAGGCGCTCGAAGTGCTCGTTCAGGCCACGCTGGCCGACGCTGTTGCCGGCGTAACGCAGCGACCAGTCGGCCGCCAGCCACTCCTGCAGGAAGGCCTTGTCGCGGCGTTCTTCCAGATTGAGCATCAGATAAGCACGCAGGCTGTTGAGCAGGCGCTCACGGTCACCCAGGTTGGCGCGTACTTGCGCTTCCAGCTGGCGTCCGACGCGGCTCAGCAGCAGGTTTTCCAGCTCGGCGCGGTAGGCCTTCTGCAGCGTTGGGTCGACTTTCTCGCCCTGGTAAAGACCGCCGCGTTGCAGGTAGGACACCTCATCCACCGGCGGGAACACCTGAGTGGCGGCGTAGCTGTGATCCAGCGCCTTGAGGGTGCGCAGGGCATCGTCCTGAGCGCCGAGGCTGTTGTGTTGCTGGGTCAGTTGCTGAGCGAGGTCGCGCAGTTGCTCCAGGCGGCCGTGGTTACCAGAGAAGCCGCCGGCCCAGACCACACCGAATATGCCGAGCACCACCAGGGCGGTGGCATACATGGCGCGCTGGCCCCAGTCGATACGACGGACTTCCTTCTGATCGAGGCCAGCAAGGTCGGCTTCGGGGAAGATCACTCGGCTGAGCAGGTGATTGATAAAGCGTGCACGGCCCGTACGGAAGGTCGGTAGGGCGCTGCTCGACAGGCCCAGGTTGCGGCCGATGCTGCTGGTGCTTGGGTCGAGCTGGTCGTTCAGTTCCGGCGCGCTGGTCAGGTAGAAACCGCGCAGCTGGCTGGCGCGCTGGTAGCGGTTGCCGCTGAAGGCCAGTTCACTGAACAGGCACAGACGCTCGCCGAGCAGACCCAGCTGGTGCGGGAAATCAAGGATGCGGCCACGGCGCTGGGTGTCGCGCTCCTGGTGCATGCGCAGGATCACCTGGCTGTTGAGGCGGCGCAGCAGTTCTTCGAACTCCTGGCGGATCACCTGTACGTCGGTGGCGTTCTGCTCTTTGCGGAAGCTGGCGCCGAGTACCTGGTCGCTTTCTTCGCGTGACAGCTGGTCGAAGAATTCATCGAAGCCCAACACCTTGTCGGCTTTGCTCAGCACCAGGTACACCGGGACATCGGCACCCAGGCGCTGGTGAATATCCTGTAGACGCTGACGGGTCTGGCGGGCAAGGTTTTCCAGTTCGATTTCGCTGCCGCCTTGCAGCTGCTCCACCGGAATGTTGACCAGCACGCCATTCAGCGGGCGCGCGCGGCGTTTGCGCAACAGGCCCAGCAGGGTGTCCCAGGCGCGGCTGTCGATGGCCGGGTCGGGCTGGGTCAGGTAGCGCCCGGCGGTGTCGATCAGCACCGCATGGTCGGCGAAATACCAATCGGCATAACGGGTGCCGGAAACGTCTTTGGTCAGGCGTTGCTGGTCACCGCGATTAAGCGGGAAATCCAGGCCGGAGAAGTCCAGCAGGCTGGTCTTGCCGCTGCTCTGCGGGCCGAGCAGCAGGTACCAGGGCAGCTCATTGCGCCATTTTTCGCTACGGCCGCGATACAGGCTGGAGCGTTTGAGGGTGTGCAGGGCTTGCTTGAAACGATTGCGCAGCTCGAGCTGCTCTTCGTTGATCAGGCCTTCGCGGCGCAGGCGCTCCTGGGCATCGGCGTCGTCTTCCTCGGCCTTCTTGCGGGCGGTGGCCTTCCAGCTGGCGAATACCATGGCCAGGCCCCAGATCAGGAACAACCCGCTGATGCTCAGCAGGCGGCTGGTGGCCGATTCCCAGAACTTGTAATCGTTGACCGCCAGCAGCGGGCCGACAAACCACACCAGCAGCGCCAGGACCAATACCAGACACAGGCTCCATACCCAGGTCTTGCGGAAAAATGCGGCTAACTTGCCGAAAAAAGGCTTCATTTCAGATCATCCATGCTTACACCCGCAGACGGGTCGAGTTGCTCGTACGGCTGCAGAATCGTTTCGCGCTGCTCGCCCAAGACCCAGGCAAAACCGCTGTACATCACCACCAGGCAAACCACTGTAAACAGCGCCACCAGCCACCACGGCACGATGCGCACCAGGCGCCGGCGGGTGTCTTTCAGGCCCTGCCAGTGCGGCGAAACCTCGCGCGGCACGTCACCGCGCATCTGGCGGATCTGCCGATAGAGGCTGTCGCGTACCGCTTCCAGCTCAAGCATGCCGCGCGGCAGCACGCGGTACTTGCCCTCGAAACCGAGCGACAGGCACAGGTACATCAGTTCGAGCATCGGCAGGTGCTTGACCGGGTTGCGCGACAGGCGCTCGAGCAGCTGGAAGAACTTCTCGCCGCCGAAGGTCTCGTTGTGGAACGAGGACAGCAGGCTCATCTGCGACCATTCGCTCTCGTTGCCCCAGGGCGTGGTCACCACGGCCTCATCGACCACGGTGCACAGCACGTAACGCGCGGCCATCACCTGGCTGCTTTCCGCGCCTTCATGCAGGGCGCGGTGTTCAAACAGCTTGATGGCGCTGGACAGGCGCTGGTTGAGGGCGTGCATGTCTTCACTGTCGAAGCTGTGCTTGAGACGCACCACTTCCGAGAGCAGGGTGGCGGCGGCAGCGACCAACGGGTTGAGGCTGATATTGAAGCTCTCGGCCGGGCGCAGGCGCGCGGCGTAGATCATCCGCTCTTCCAGCTGCTCGAATTTCGGCGGCGCGGCGAAGTCAGTCAGCGGGCTGTGCGCGGGGGCATCACCTTTGCGGTTGAGGATGACGGTTTTGTCGTCCTGGCCGTATTCCATTTCCTTGGTAGTCATCGTCAGTTCCTGATCGCCCAGAATTTCATCTCAAGCCCGGAGAACTCGCCGGACACGTGGAAAGCGAAGCCGCCGGAGCGTTCCAGCTGCGCCAGTTCCTCGGAGCCCAGTTCCAGGGCGAAGTAGGTTTTCCCCGAGTGGAAGGGGATCTGCCGTGGTGCCACGGGCATCGGTTTGACCTTGATGCCTGGCAGGTGCAGGTTGACCAGTTGGCGAATCTGCTCCACCGGGCCGACCTTGAGGTGTGCTGGCAGGCGTTGGCGCAGCTCTTCCGAGTCGCATTGGGCGCTGGCGGCGAGGACGAAGGTGGAGGTGGCGAGCAGCTTGTGATCGTGCAGCGGCGACACCTGAATACCGTACTGACGCTGTTGCAGCAGCATTTCGATGGCGTGCTGTTCCAGCACCATCGACAGCACCTGGCGGATTGCATCCATCAGCTTGCGGAAACTGGTGCCCTGATCGCTGTGCAGATAACGGCCTTCCAGGCGCGGGCGTTTGATCTCGCTGGAGAAGGTCGCCAGCTCGCCGAGCAGGCCGAGCAGCTCGCGATAGATCTGCTCCGGGTGTACTTGCTCGATGCCCAGGTAATGGCGCAGCACCGGCTCGAAGCGGTTGATCAGCTGCAGCATCATAAAGTCGCCGACTTCCGCACCGCCGACCTTGCCGGTGGCGCGAATACGTTCGGCGAGGATGTCGCCACGGTGGGCGAGCATGCTGATCACTTCCTTGAGGCAGCTGAGCAGGTAGCCGGAAGCCTGGAAGTTGACGTAGGTCGGAATAAATTCCGGGTCGATACTGATCACCCCGTCCGGAGTGGTATCGAGTACGTCGCACAGCTGCAATTTGACGTAGGCCTGGTCGCTCTGTTGCTCGCCGAGCAGCAGGCGGAAATCCGGGCGGCCGCAGCTGACCTGGCTCGATGCGCTGTCGCCGGCGTTGGAGTCGGTGACTTCTTCATCGAAGGCGGTGAAGCGCGCGAGCACATCCTGCTGTTCAGGGCGGCGGCTTTCGATATGGTTGCCGGTCACCAGCGGCAGGGCCAGGTACACCGGGGTGTTTCCGGTGTTCGGCGGCACGTCGAGGGCCAGCGGCTCGCGCTCGGCGCCGATGTCGAACAGGGTGCCATCGGGCAGGATGCCGCTGGCCTTGCTCACCACCAGCTTGCCCATATTGAGGAACTGACGGTCGATCTCCAGCTCGAAAAAGCCCCAGGCATAGCTGTCGAGCTTCTGCGTGCGAGTTTTCAGCTGATAGTCGTAGTAACGGTCGTTCTGCTGGAAGTGCTGCGGGCGCAGCAACATGCCTTCTTGCCAGACCACTTTATGCATGGCCATGGCTTATTCCTCTTCCTTGTTGGCGTCGTCCTGGGTTTTGATGCCCTGGGCATCGAGGGTCAGCACGCTGCTGTTGCGTTCCTGCTCCTGCAGCGGGATGACCACGCGCCAGTTGCTTTCCGGTAGGTCGCGGTAGGCCGCCAGCACGCCGACATAGCGGCTGCCGGGTTGTACTGAGAGCTTCATTTCGCGTTGCTCGCCCGGGCGCAGTTCCAGCTCTTCGAGCACCACCATATCCGGTGACAGGGCTTCTTTCGGGCGCTGATAAAGCGAGAAGAAATCGGCGGTCTCAAAGGCCACCGGGTGCTTCAGCTCGATCAGGCGCAGGACGATCGGCGAGGGGCGGCCATTGAGATCCGGGTTGAGCTCATCGCTGCCGTTGAGCGTCAGGTCGAGCTTGGTCATATCCGAATAGGGCGAAAGCGCCGCGCAGCCAGTCAGGCTGAGCAGGGCGGCCAACAGGGCCAGGCAGGTGAAACGGTGCATGGAGATCATCCTTGAACGTCGGTGTTGAGGGTGGCGATCAGGCGAACCTGTTCTTCGTAGGTGTTGGCGAAGTCGCGGGCGAACAGGCGGTCGCTCCAGTCGTCGTTCTGCTCCAGGGCACTGTGCAGGCGACGATAGGCGCGCCAGCGGCTGCCAGCAGTGGCGATCAGCGGCTTGCGGCCCTCACGCTCGAAACGCAGGCTCAGTTGCTCCGGCGACAGTTGCTCGAACATGCCCTTGACCGCTGCACGGCTGGCGGCGAGCAGCGCCACCTGGTGCGCCTGCAGATCACGGAAGCTGCGGCTGATGGTCTGCTCGGCGCTGAGTTGCCCGGCCTTGCCGCCACGCAACAGGGCGCTCAGCGCTTCACTGCTGTCGGCGGTGTGCTTGAGCGGGTTGTTGCCGGCGCTTTGCACGGTGGTCAGAGCCAGGCGCAGTTCGTTCTTCAGCTCGCTGCGGGTACGCAGGCTTTGCTGCAGGCTGCCGATGCTCTGCTTGAGCAGCTTGGCGCTGTGGATGGCCAGGGCTTCGCGGGCCTCGTCATCAAGGTCATCGATTTTGACCCCAAGGGCCTCGCCGAATTTTTCCCAGAAGGTCGGCGGCAGACGTACTGGCTCGGGTGCACGCTTGGGTTGCGGCTCTGGCGTTGGCATCACTAGCGCGGGCACCAGCAGGTTTTCTTCATCGATCTGCGCATAGTCGCGCTGCTGAGCCTGCACGTTATGCGGACGCAGAATTGCCGTCAGGTCATCGACCTCGGCATACACGCGCTCCTGCTGGTCGATAGCGGTCAGCGGGTCGAGGTCGAGAAAGGCATCGTCCGGAATGATGCTGCCGGCCGGCTGCGCACGGCCGATATCGCCGGCGAACATTGCCGGGTCTTGAATCAGCCGCGCACGCAACTCGAAATCGCCAAAGCAATATACGCTGCCATGCTCGATACGCTGGGCTTCACCCTTGCGCAGGCTGGCGCCGCTGTCTTTCAGCTGAATGCCATTGCTGCTGGTATCGGTCAGGTAGAAGGAGCCATTGCGATAGCTCACCTCGGCATGCCGGCTGGATAGCACGCGCTTGCGATCCGGAATCACCCAGTCGCATTCCTCCGCCCGCCCAATAATGCCGCCGGCCTGCTTGAAAGTTTTGGTGGTCAATAGACCTGGCACGAACTGCTGTGCACTGACCACATCGAAGACCAGTTCCATGGTTGTTAACTCCTTGCGGTCAGTTGCCGCGTTTCACTGCTTGCGGTTCGCCGAGGGGGCGATATTCGTCATCGTTGAACTTGTAATTGCCGCTGCATGCGGAGAGGCATAGAGCCAGGGCGAGCAGGGCGAGGGTGTGACGGGGTAAGTGCATGCGGATTTCCTCCTTGAAAGCGTGAATGGCAATAACGATTATTCTGTGTAGTGGCGAAGTGATATTTAAGGGCGGGTATTGGAGTGCATTTTCCTGTTCAGGGGGGTTGACCTGGTTCACGAACTGGTAAACCGGCACGTAGAACATGAGAGTTGCTACAGCGCCCTGCTTATAGATTTCACGCTCCGTTCTTCTGTGAGTATGTAAGCGCGCTAGGTGGATAACACTGCACGAATAATCAGCGGGCACGTGTGTATGCCAATCTGAACTCAATTGGCATCCCATTTTATAATCAGAGGATTCATCGGATTTACAACGTTGGGATTCCCGCCTTTTGGTATAACCATGCCTACCGCCCAAACTGAATTGGCGTCCAGCGCTAGCCCCCAGAACTCAGCGTTAGTATATTTTTTATCTACTACCTCATGAAGTCTAAGCCAGAGGGTCCATTTTTTTCCGCCGTTTTCAGTTTTATAAATACTGCCTGCGCGGTTGATAAACCAGCCGTTATTATCATCCTGCATTTTCAGATTAGTGATAACTGAGCCGTAAGGTACTGGTTGAATTTCTGCTTGAGCCCAAGAGTCGCCAGCATTGCTAGTGCACCAGACCCGATGCTCACCACCGATACAGCCAGAAGACGTGCTGGTAAAGCTCACCCCCATTAAATGAGGAACATCCTCGGCTTCAATTAATTTTACATGTTTCCAAGTTATACCTTTGTCGGCCGTAACCAAAATGGTGCCGTTGCTGCCGACAGCCCATGCAGTATTCTTATCTACAATGCTCAGCTTTTGTAAGGCTACACCATCAATTTTTATATTTACTCTATGCCAGTCTTTTCCGCCGTTATGGGTGGATAAAATAAATTCTTCGCCGACCATCAAGCCATTGTGGATGTCAAAAAAATCAACTGCAAAAGCAGAGCGGGCAAATGTGTATTCGAGACTTTTTAAGTGTGGGTCATCATATTTGTTAAAGCCGGGGTTGTAGAGTTGCCAGTTGCTACCGTTGTCGGTTGTTTGGAATGCTCTAGCAGAGCTGCCTACGGCAAAGCCAGTACCATCTTCTGTAAATGCGACTCCTCGCAGAGAGTCGCCCCAGCCGGAGAATTCATTAATTTGCCACTCAGTAGAGTTTTTAGAAAATCTAAGTATTGCAAGTCCTGTGCCGCCAACAGCGTACATGTCTCCAGTTGGTCCGACTGCCACCTCGTTTAGGAAGATAAGAGGAGCATCTGATGTATATGCTGCTATGTTTTTATTTGATGTCGACAAGTTGATTTTTATTGGGGAAATCACATAGGACTTGATTTCATCCTCTTCTGGGGCACGATGCAGGTAATGGCAGCCAGGCACACCGTAGACGTCACAGTTTGTAGGTGATATTTCCTGTTTAGGGGGCTCTTGGCTATTGTTGCACCCAGCCAGAGACAACAAAAATAAAGTGGCAATTAATGTTTTTGTTTTATTAGTGCTGATGTGCGCGCTTCGATATGTAGAGTGCTGTTGTGAGTGGAGGGTCGTGACTGTTTGAGTTATGGTTGGTGTTAAGTTTTCTTTATGCATGGCTAACCCCGGATAATGCAATATGGCGAGCGATTTTGACCGGTTCATTAGCTGTTGGTCGGGTATGAGTAAGCTGAGTTTCAATCAGCTCTAATCTTCGATTGTGCTGCCAGCGCATAAAGCTCTTCAGCCGTTGGCGATTAGTTTCAAAATCTTTCTTTCGACCATCTTGGTTTATACGAGTAATAGTTTCCTCATAGTCGCGCCAACTTTGGCTGCTTTCTAATAATGTGAGGATGGCTTGCTCTCGTGAGTTAGGGCCTAGAGTGTAGAAGTCAAGAGGCGTTGTTATATAGTCGTAGCAAATTATGTCGAGTATCCTTCCCTTTACTTCAGGGGGCGCGTGCCGGACCCAGCTATCCTGACCTTGCTGGACGTCGCGGAGAAGATTGTTTGCTGTACGAATCGCTAGCTCTTCTCTCTCGAGAGAATTTGAATGCTCAACAAGCATTTTCTTAATCTCTAGCTGAATTGCACTCGCCGCTCGCGTACCTAATTTCGTAACGACCGCTTTTATAGGAGATCCCATTATCAGGCTATGAACCGCAAAATCGCATAACAGCCTAAAAGCATCTCCATCGATGCTTTCAATACGCCTGAAGTCCACTTCTAGCAAAGCGTTATAAACGCAGTGCAGCATGGTGACGAATTCACCAACATCAACCTCTGCACCCAACTCACCAGATGCCCCTGCGCCTGCCACCAATCCAGCATGCACATTGAAATAAAATTTTCCTGACGCAGGGCTCCATTTAAGTAAGAGACGAGCCTCTGCCCCGAGGCCTAGGGCAGCACCTGCACCTACCCCAAGGGTACAGACGGCACTCCATTCAGCATCATTTGCAAGGGTGTCCTGCCATTCGATGCTGCCTTCCAGCTTGCCGTCGGCGCGCACCCCGGCGAAGGCACTCGCGGCCAGTTTGGCCGGGCCTTCATCGGCTTTTTGATATTTATCGCCACCCACACCTTTCAGGCGTGGAATACCGTTTGCCATGTCGATCTGTACATCGGCCGCTAGCAAGGCACTGGCTCCGGCGAAACCGGTTATTTCTACTTCCAACTTGCTGCGGAATTTACCCAGTGAAGATTCCTGTTCCTGGCCGTTATCGTCGAGGTAGATGATTTTCCATTCGCTATGTTCTTCGGCCGGCCAGGCGGTGCTCATGCTGCCTTTAGCTTCTACTAGGCTCATGCTGGTGCTGGCCTGAGCGGCGATATGGGCGTTGCGTTCGATTGGGTCGAAACCCGTGCTCATGCTGGCGCCAATGGCAAAGCGCATGGCTTGGGCTTCGGCATTCACAGTGATGGGGTCCATGCCATCGATAGGCTGCCAGCTAACCGGGTCACTTTGCCATTCCAGCAGGCACCAGTCGGCGAATTCCTCGTATAGCGTCAGGGATGCTTTTAGCTCGGGCTTTTTCAAGTCGTCGGCAATCGACTCAATCAGTTTGGCTTTATCAAGCTTGCCGCTGGCCGGGTCATACCAACCTTGGCGGTTGGCTTCGTCTTGTGACTTGATGTTGTATGAACGGTGGCGTTTAACCGGTTGCCAGAAATCATCGCGGCGCACGTAGTTGTAATGTTTGTCGCCTTTGAGGCGACGGATCTCGGTCAGACGGAACGGTTCGCTGGGCTTGGCGTCGTCGATGACGCGCTCCTGTTCGAGTCTGGCTACAAAGGCATTCTTGTGTTCACGGATAGCCTCTGCGCTGCCTTGCAACCCTGCATAAAACTGCGCGATCAGTTGTTCAAGGCGTGCTTCTTCTTGTTGGAAGGCGCGCTGCATTTCTGCTGTTAGCGGTATGAATAGTCGTTCGTTGGCCTGATGTACCAAGTCGACATATGTGTCTGCGCATTGGCTGCAGTCGGCCACTTGTCCAACGCTGCGGGTTTGTCGTTGCTGAGTTTGTTGACCCGGAAGTTTGATGCTCTGGCCGGGGCTGATGCGGTCGGCGTTTTCTATTTGCGGGTTGAGGCGCATCAGGGTGGCGACGGTGGTGTTATGGCTGCGAGCAATCATGCTCAAGGTGTCGCCGGCCTTTACCAGATAGTCCATATCCAAATATTCCTTATACCAAGCCGAACAAGCGACTTTCGGCTTGCTCCAGGCGTGTATCCGTAGCCAGGCTTTGGTCTGCCATCAGGCTGCCAAGTTCCGGAGTCTTGAGTTCCTCGGGGAAGCGCCAAGCCAGTTCGAGGTAGTGGGTGCACTGATGCTCCTGGGTAAACCCGTACTGCCGGGCTTGCAGGATTAACTGCCCCAGCTGATCGCGGGCGGCGGTTCCTTCTGTAGTCGTCCTGGAGGGGCAATCAAAGTGGCTTGCCATGCGCTCGATATAGCGCTGCTCTTCTGCTGCTTGAAACAGATCAAGCTGTTGCTGACGTAGGCAGAACCAACCTTCTTCGCTGGCGGGACGCGATTGACCTGTGATGGTCGGCGCAAGGCTGAGCCAAGCCAAGTGCTCGTAAGCGAACCAGCGTTGTATTGGGCCGGAGAAAGCTTTTAGTTCACCTTCTGTACAGCTTTCTAGAAGCCGACCTATCCACTTGGGTGAATAAAAACGGCAGTAGGCCAGCTGACGCGATGGCAGACGTATGCTGATCAGGCTGCGTAAATGCTCGGCAAGCACATCAGGGTTGGCATCACTTTGCACAACGATACCGAAGTCACGCCATTGCTCTTCTACGTCCCACAGACGGCTTGCAGCAGACGGCTGGATAAGGCACGGGCTGACCTCAATGGCATTGTTGTGGCGAGTGCCGGCGTAAAGCTTTTGTACGGTCGGGTTGTCGTCATGTGTGTATGCGAACCGTGCTGCTTCCAGCAGAGCACCATCCAGCAGAATGTGGAGTTGCCCATTGTTTGCGGGCAAGTGCTCGTGCTGTGCCACGTTCAAATAATCTGGCTGTTCTTGCCGCATGGGCAGGTCTCCAAGGGGCAAGTTCCATTAGGTTGTTGATGACATTGGGCACTCAGCAGCAGATCGTCTTTGGCAATTGAACGCAGGCGAATAGGGCTGTTAGACAATGCTAATTGCGTCACCTCACCCGCCTTATCCGCATCCGCCGCCCCCGGAATAACCGGCAGCACAATGCCGATCCCAGTCCCCACGCCCGGTGCACCACCAGAGTTCATTTTGATCGTCGCGCCGCTGAGCGTGACGCCGCCCGGATCAAGCTTGAGAAAGCTGCCGCCGCCGCTGGCGGTGAGTTCCATGCCGGCGTCGATCACCACTTTGTTGCCGGCGTAGTAGTGGATTTCGTTGCCGGCCTCGACGAACTGGCCGACGCCGACTTTCACGTGTTGTTTCTGCCCGACGGTGAGGTGGTCGTTGCTGCGCGCTTCCACTTTGCGGTCGGCGTGGGTGGTGCGGTGTTCTTCGGCGAGGAACTGGCTGTAGCTGTTGGCTTCGACGGTGTCGTGGCGTTCGTTGCCGATGCGGATTTTCTGGTCGTTTTCGATGTTTTCATCCCAGTCGCGCTGGGCGTGCAGGTAGATCTGTTCGACGCCTTTCTTGTCTTCGATGCGCAGCTCGTTGTAGCCGCCACCACCTGGGCTGCTCAAGGTTTTGAACAGGCTGCGGGTCTTGTTCGCCGGCAGGGCGTAGGGCACGACATGGGCAGCGTGGAACAGGCAACCGGTGACTAGCGGCTGATCGGGATCGCCTTCGAGGAAGGTCACCAGTACTTCCATGCCGATGCGCGGGATCGCGATAGCGCCGTAGCCATCGCCGGCCCAGCTGGAGGACACGCGCAGCCAGCAGCTGGTGGTGTCATCCGCCTGACCTTCGCGATCCCAGTGAAATTGCACTTTGACCCGGCCGTACTGGTCGCAGTGGATCTCTTCACCGGCGGGCCCCGTGACTACGGCCGTCTGGCTGCCCAAGACTTTGGGTTTTGCATGCTTAAGTGCGGGGCGGTGCAGCACGTCCCAAGGCGTGGCGCTGAAGCGGTTGCGGTAGCCCTGTTGGAAGCCGTCGCTGGTTTGGGTGTCGCTGGTGACGGACTCTTCCAGCACCTGCGGCTGTTTGCCCTCGTGGTGGATTTCCGTCAGCAGCCACAGCTGGTTCCAGTCGCTACGCGGGTGGTCGCTGAGGTTGAGAAAGTGGCCGCTGACAAGCAGCGGTTGGTCGCTTTCACCCTGGGCTAATTCGTAATCGCTGCGATGACGTTCGAGGTTGCGTTTGGCCAGGTGCTTGCCACGTTCACGCTCAACAAAGCGGCCGGGGTAATCGTAGTCTTCCAGGTCGGGGCTGAACTCACTGGTAAAAGCAGCTTCCATCAACAGCTTGGGTTTTTCGAAGTCGTAGTCGCGGCGGGTTACGCGACTGGTGCGGGTTTCCAGGCGTAAGGCGAAGCGCTTGACCACCGGCTCATCGGCCACCAGGCCTGTGTCCTGCTGGTAGGCCGTTGGCGCGAGTTTGGGGAAGACGGTTTGGTCATCACCGAAGACCAGTACATGGCCTTGCTCGCTGTGCTGGAAGTGGTAATGAATGCCTTCTTCCTCGCACAGGCGCTGGATAAAGTGCAGGTCGGACTCGTCGTACTGCACGCAGTATTCGCGCTCTGGGTAGACGGTCTGGCCGAACTCGAACTTATAGGCGTTGCTCTGGATGCCATGTTCTTCGAGCACCTGGCTGATGATCTTTTCTACCGTCAGGTGCTGAAAGATGCGCTGGTTGATGCGGTGTGCCAGGTACGCCAGTTGCGGGCGCAGGGTGATGTGATAGCGAGTCAGGCGCTTGCCTGAGTCACCTTGGGCTACGCGATAAACCAGGCCATGAATGCCGCCGCCATCGGCTGTGAATTCGAGGAAGGCGGGCTGATGTAGCAGGCTTTCCAGATCAAGGTCAGGGCGTTCACTGATCAGCTCGAGTTCGAATGCAAAGGGTTGGCTGATGGCCTCACGGCCTTTAAATTCAAGCACTTGCAGATCGTGGCCGAGGCCGTCGATGGCCAGGGTAAAGCGGTTTGGCGCCAGGCTTGTGGCAAGGTTGGCGGCGTTGCCGGTCAAGGCGCGAACGACTGCGGAGGCCGATACCGCGCTGCTTCTGGCATTGGCTGTAACAGCCTCAGCCGGCGGCTGGGTCGTCGCGGCCGGAGCAATATGGGTTGCGGGCTTGGGGTGAAAGAGAAAATTACGGCAAAACACACAGTGGATTTCGTCGTACTGCAGGCCGTGTTTGCTCAACTCGCTGAATACATCGCTCAGCGCGATGGTGCTGTTCTGTAACAACAGGGTCGGAGTTTTGCGGTTGCGCACGGTGAGGATATCGACGCCTTCGAGCTTGGCACCGTAGGCAATGCTCGAGTACTGGTCGTCGCTGTACTTGGAAACCAGGTAGTTCCGCGTGGATTCCCCCGGTCCTTTCTGTTCGTGCGGCGCGATTTCACCGCGCATCACCTTGCCCAGGCCGGGGTCTTGCAGGGTTTTACCGTCCGGGCCATAAAACACCAGCGAGGTGTTGGCGGGCACGTTCAAGTGCATGCCAGGCATATAAGCGCCATGGCTGGTGATGATCAGTTTCTTGCTTGGCTGCCCAGAGGACTTCTGGAACAGATAGAAATGTTCGCCGAGAGCGGTTGCGTTCGCTGGAGTAGGTTTCACGCGAAGACTCCTACATGACCACGTTGCGGCTGGACAAGCACAGCGCTGACGGGATTGACGTAACTCTGATTGGCGGCGTTGAACATGCTCTTCTCCTTAAGCCTTACACGTCAGCCGGGCTGATATTCAGCCGCTGCATGCGGTACAGCAGGGTGCGGCGCGGCAGGCCGAGTTCGCAGGCGGCGCTGGTCTGGTTGCCACGGTTCTTGCGCAGGCAGTCGAGCAGCAGGCTGCGTTCGACGCGCTCCATGCGTTCGCGCAGGTTCATGCCGGGATCATCATTGCTGCCGGCCTGGCGCAGGTCGAAATGTTCCGGCAGCAGCTCGCCGCCTTCACACAGCAGCACGGCCCGTTCGACCAGGCCTTTCAGCTCGCGCACATTGCCCGGGAAGGGGTAGCGGGCCAGGTGATCGAGGGTGCTGTCGGCCCAGCGGCATGGGTTGCGCTGCAGAAAGGTGCTGGCCTTGTCGGCGAAGTAGCGCGCCAGGGTGAGAATGTCCTGATCGCGCTCACGCAGAGCCGGCAGTTCGATGGGGAACTGCGCCAGGCGATAGAACAGGTCTTCGCGGAAGCGGCCTTCTTCCACCAGGTTGCGCAGGTTGTGGTGAGTGGCGGCGACGATGCGTACATCGACCTTGTGCGTGGCGGTGGAGCCCAGCGGGCGCACTTCGCCTTCCTGCAGCACGCGCAGCAGTTTGGCTTGCAGGCTCAGCGGCATATCACCGATTTCATCGAGGAACAGGGTGCCGCCATTGGCCGCATCGAACAGGCCCTGATGGTCGCGGTCGGCGCCGCTGAAGGCGCCTTTGCGGTAGCCGAACAGTTCGCTTTCCAGCAGGTTTTCCGGCAACGAGGCGCAGTTCTGCACGACAAAGGCCCTGCTGCGGCGGAAGCCACAATCATGGATGGCGCGGGCCACCAGCTCCTTGCCGGTGCCGGTTTCGCCCGCCAGCAAAACGCTGACCGGGTTGTGCAGCACTTTGCTGATCAACTGGTAAACGCTGCGCATCGCCGGGCTGTCGCCAATCAGGCCATAGCCGCTGGCGCAGGGCGTGCTGACCACGGCAACCGTCTGCTCGCCGCGCGGCGAACGCAGGCGTTGCAGCAGGTGCAGTTGGGCGACAACAAAGCTGCCCAGGTGGCCGAGCGAGTCGGCAAAGCCCTGCAGCTCACGCGAGCGCTGGCTGGCAATCAACAGCAGGCCGGTGACGCCTTTCTGTTCATCCAGCAGCGGCTGGCACAGCAGGCTGCGCCAGGGTTTTTGTGCCTCGGGGAGGAAGCCGGTTTGATGTAGGTTGCGGTCCAGCTCATTGAGGCTGAGCGTCTGGTTCTGGCACAGGCAGTACTGCAGCAACTGTTCGCCGTCGTAGTCGCTGGACAGGCTGGCATCCGCGCGCGGCTGCAGCAGGCCGTCCTGCCATTCGGCGGACAGGGTCAGGCGTGTGTGGGTGTCGTCGAGCAGGTACAGCTGGCTCAGCTCGCAGCCCGACAGCTGCGCGGCGCTTTCCACCAGGCCGCCGAGCAGGGCGTCGCTATTGGCCGCGCGCGCCAGCGTGGCGAAGCGTTGCAGCAGCGCTTCGGCATAGCGCAGTGGCTGCGGCACCTGGCTGAACATCAGCGACACGTTAAGCGAACTCACAGACCACCGTCCCTTCACCATCGAGTGTGGCGTGTACGCGTTGCAGACTTTCGCCGCTGGCCATGGCGTCGAGCAGGCGGTCGACCACCAGCGGTTGCAAGTGCTGGTCGATCAGATGATCAATCAGGCGTGCGCCGCTGTCGCTGTGGCTGCAGCGCTCGGCGAGATTTTCCAGCAGCGCCGGGCAATGGCTGAACTGCAGCTGACGGCGTTGCAGGCGCTCGCCAAAGCGCGCGAGTTTGAGGCCGACTAGCTCGTTGAGCACCTCGCCACTGATCGGGTAGTACGGCACCACGCGCATACGGCCGAGCAGCGCCGGCTTGAAGTGCTGAGTCAGAGTCGGGCGAATCGCCTGTTCCAGGTCTTCCGCATCCGGGCGCTGGCCGCCCTGGCAGAGGCTGGCGATACGCTCGCTGGCGAGGTTGCTGGTCATCAGGATCAGGCAGTTGCGGAAGTTGATCTCGCGGCCTTCGCCGTCGTTGGCCACGCCCTTGTCGAAGATCTGATAGAAGACGTTCATCACGTCTGGGTCGGCCTTTTCCACTTCATCGAGCAGCACCACCGAGTAGGGCTTCTGCCGCACGGCTTCCGTGAGCATGCCGCCTTCGCCATAGCCGACGTAGCCAGGTGGTGCGCCGATCAGGCGGGAAACCGTGTGCTTCTCCTGGAACTCGGACATGTTGATGGTGGTGAGGAAACGCTCGCCGCCATACAGCAGATCCGCCAGGGCCAGGGCGGTTTCGGTTTTACCGACGCCGCTGGGGCCGACCAGCAGAAATACGCCGACCGGCGCATCGGCGCGATTGAGGCCGGCGGCGGTGGCGCGCATGGAGCGGTCCAGGGCGGCGATGGCTTGCTCCTGACCGCGTACACGCTGGCGCAGGTCGCTGGCGAAGGTCAGCACCTTGCTGTTGTGCTCGCGGGCCAGCTGGCTCAGCGGCACGCCGGTCCAGTGGCTGATCACTTCGGCTACCAGGCGCGGGCAGACTTCGAAGCTGACCAGGCGCTCATTCACTTGAGCGCTGGCCAGCTCGGCTTGCACGGCGCGCAGTTCGTCTTCCAGTTGCTCCAGCTGCACGGCCTGGCCGTCGCTGTCTTCAGCTTTGGCTTCGGCGTCGCTAGGGTTCTGCCGCAGGCTGGCACATTGCTTGCGCAACTCCAGCAGGCGTTCGGCCAGTTCGCGCTGCACCGCCCAGCGGGTTTCGATCTGCTCCAGCTCAGCGCGGGCCAGGCTCAGGCGCGCTTCGAGCTGTTCGAGGATTTCGCTGTCGATTTTCAGGCCTGCTTCCATATCCCGGCCCATGGCTTCGCTCTGCCGTTCACCTTCGGCGATCTCGCCGCGCAGGCGCTCCAGTGCTTCCGGGGCGGCGGCCAGGCTGATGCGCACGCGGGCGCAGGCGGTGTCGAGGACATCAACGGCTTTATCCGGCAGCTGGCGGCCGGCCAGGTAGCGCGCGGACAGCTCGGCGGCGGCGACCACGGCGTCGTCACGCAGGTAGATGCCGTGGCTCTTTTCATACACCGGCGCCAGGCCACGGAGGATGGTCACGGCTTCATCGACGGTCGGCTCATGCAGCTGCACCGGCTGGAAGCGCCGGGCCAGGGCCGGGTCCTTTTCGAAGTACTTCTTGTATTCGCTCCAGGTGGTGGCGGCGATGGTGCGCAGCTCGCCACGCGCCAGGGCGGGCTTGAGCAGGTTGGCCGCGTCACCGCTGCCGGCCTGGCCGCCGGCGCCAATCAGGGTGTGGGCTTCATCGATAAACAGGATGATCGGCTTGGGCGAGCCTTTGACTTCATCAATCACGCCTTGCAGGCGGCGTTCGAATTCGCCTTTGACGCTGGCGCCGGCTTGCAGCAGGCCGAGGTCCAGGCACAGCAGTTCGACACCCTTGAGCGCGGCCGGCACTTCACCGGCGGCTATACGCAGGGCCAGGCCTTCGACGATGGCGGTCTTGCCGACCCCGGCTTCGCCGACCACGATCGGGTTGCTTTTACGGCGGCGGGCGAGGATGTCGATCATCTGGCGGATTGCGCCATCGCGACACAGCACGGGGTCGAGCTTGCCGTCACGCGCCTGCTGGGTGAAGTTGTGAGTGAAGCGTGAGAGGTTCGATTCACCGCCTGCTGCGGGTTTGCCGGCGGCGGTTTGCGGCTGCTGAGCCATGGCGAATTCGCGCAGGCGCTCGGCATTCAGCTTGGCCAGCAGTGGCTGGTAGTGGCTGCCGGCATAGCGCATAGGATTGCGCAGCAGGGCGAGGATCAGCGCGGCTTCATCGACCTGGCTCTGGCCGAGTTCCAGGCTGGCGACTAGCAGGGCGTCCTGCAGCCATTGCACCAGTTCGGTGGCAAATACCGGGTTGCGTGATTCGCTGTGTTCGCCGCGCGGTTGCAGGGCGCGGGCCAGTTCACCGGCGTCTACGTCGGCATCCTGCAGGGCGCGGGGCAGCAAGCCCTCTGGGCGCTCAAGCAAGCCGAGCAGCAGGTCTTCCACCAGAATCTTGCTGCCGCCGCGGACTACGCAGCGCTCGGCAGCGGTTTCCAGGTCCTGTTTGCTGGCAGCGTCGAGGGCTTGCACCAGTTGCTGTAAATCGACGTTGATCATTTCATCAATCCTTAATGAGCTTGGCTGCCGAGGGTGACCACGCCATCGGCGTTGTCACGCCCCAGCCAAGTGGTCCAGCCCAGCAGGCAGGGGTTGTCCGCGCCGAGGCGCAATTCGCGTATTTCGTCCTGGCGCAGTTCCAGGCGGATGTCGTAATCCAGTGGGTCGCGCAGGGTGAAGCGCACCAGCGCGCAGAGCGGTTGGTAGCCGCTGCCAATGGGCAGAAATTCATGGAAGCGATCCCAGTTCAGCTGCTGCACGTGAATGCGGAATTTGCCGCCGCGATCACGTACGAACTCGCCGAGCACCAGGCTCTCGCCCAGTTGGCTGTTGGCCAGGCCGAGGCGGTTGCGCTGCTCGCCAAGGATTTCCACCTGACGCTCCAGGCATTGCTCGATATGCAGGTCGGCGTGCTTGAAGTAGTAACGCAGCACCGACTCGATCAGCGCTGCCGAGTGGGCACGCAGGCTGAGCAGACCGAGATAGGGCAGCAGGCGTTTCCAGTTCAACTCTTTGGCCTGGCGAATGGTTTCGCCGCCCAGGCCGATCAGGGCAAACAGGTGCGCGGAGAACGGGTCGATCGCACCGCTCTGGAAGCGCGTGTGGTAGCGGTATTTCTGCCAGGTCGGCAGCAATAGACGCTGCAGGCGGTTGTTGAACAGATCGAGGAAATCCCGCGTTGGGTTGCCGTCTTCACTGTCGCCCAGCGCCTGTTCACCGTAGAACGCTGGCAACGGCGAGCCGGCGCCAAACAGGCTGACCAGGTTGATGCGCAGGCGTGCACGCAGCTCGCCGTGCTCTTCGAAGAATTGCACGCGATCAATATCGCTACCGGGGAACCCCATGCTCGGGTTGGCCTGCAGTTCCAGTCGCTGGTACAGCGCTTCCTCATCCAGTTCAGGATGGGCGGCGTGCAAGCGTTCCAGCACCAGCTGCACACCCTGAAACAGGCTGTACTCGCGGATGCCCCGGCTAAGCCGGTTTAGAGCAGGGGCTGTAGCCCCATGCGCGGCGTCCATTGGTACACCTCTCCCTGTGTGCTCTGTACGCGCAGCTCGTGGTACGAGTTCAAGCTGGCATACAGGGCGAAAAATTCATTGAGTACGGTGGCGAAGAGGAACAGGTCACCCTCGCCGACATAACCCTCGGGGTTGATCGTCAATTGCGTGCGTACACCGCGCACCGGCAGGCCGCGATGCAGGCGGTCGACGTGCTGGTGGCTGATGCTTTTCAGGCCGTCGAGCAGGCGCTTGCTGACCTTCTCCGCGTGCTGGTCGTAGTAGCGCGGCAGGTCGTAGGTTTCCAGGATCACCTTGAGCGCGTCGACGTTGGCCAGCGACAGGTAGTTCAGCGACATGTTGCTGATCAGTTTCCAGAGGAAGTCGCGGTGCAGCGGCGGCGCATAGCTCGGCGTGACTGCGCTGATATTGCGGAAGGTGAGGAACTCTGGGGTGTCCTCGCAGGGCATGCAGATATCACCAAGGCCCAGCTGGCGCGGCAGGTTCTGGTTGGTGCAGGTCAGCTCGATGGACAGTGTTTCGTGCTGATCGAGGTTACGCAGGCCGAAGCTCAGGTAGGTTTCCAGGCCGTCGCCAAGCAGCGAAGGTTGCTGACGCACGCTGTAGTGCGGGCGCGCCAGGGGCACATCGAAGCTGGCGTCGTGCTCGAAGGATTCGAACGGCACGTACTCTTCGTAACCTTTGCCGCCGGGCTTCCAGCCGGTGACGCGATCCACCGAGAACACCCCGCAATGCTCGGAGTCGAGTTCCGAAGGCAGCAGCAGGTACTGATCCTGTTTACCGTCGAGGCGAATCGGGATGGCGTCATGAGCGAACAGGTTGACCACCGGCGTGCAATACAGGCGGACGTTATCCAGGGTCGGGCGGATGCGTTGCACGCCGGCCTTGTGGATATCGAAACGCAGCTCGATGCCGCGCGCCTGCTTGAGCACGTCCTCGGGTACGCGCTTGAGTACATCTAGGCCGAGCAGGTCGACGAACAGGAACTTGTCCTGGAAGGCGAAGTATTCCTGCAGGTAGCGGTATCCGCGAAAGGTGTTCAGCGGGTAGGGGATCAGTGCCTGATCTTCGGCAAAACCCACCGGCTGAACGTTGCTGGCCGGCAGCTGCAGCGGTATCAATGGACGATCATCAGGCCCTTGCAGCGGCTTGCCAGCCGCATTCAGCAGCACCAGCTGCACACCGCCGAGATGGCGCAGCAGGCTCAGGTACAGCAACTGGCTGATATAGCGCTCACCGGAAAGGTGCAGACGCAACTGCTTGAGGTTGAGATCACCCAGATGACCATCGGCACTCATCGCCAGACGCAGGCTGAGCAGCGCACCGTCACCCTTTACCGAGTAATCCAGACCATTCAGCGCCAGTGGCAGCACCTCGGTGGCAAAGGCGGTGCGGAAGCGGCAGGTCACGCCCTGGATCGGTTTGGACTCCACCGGCGTATGCCGTGGCACCAACAAGGCTCCGCCCGGACGCTTGAGCGGGTCGAACTGCAACATGCTGAATGCAGGTAGCGGACGCATATAATTCGGCCACAGCAGGTGCATCAGCGAATGGGTCAGCTCCGGCAGCTCGTCATCGAGCTTCTGCCGCAAGCGCCCGGTAAGAAAGGCAAAACCTTCCAGCAGACGCTCGACATCCGGGTCGCGCCCGCTCTGCCCAAGAAACGGCGCCAGCGCCGGGCTGCGCTCGGCAAAGCGCTTGCCGAGTTGGCGCAGGGCGGTGAGTTCGCTCTGGTAGTAGTGGTTAAAAGACATTCAGCAGTTCGTCCTTGTGGCTGTGTCGGCTCAGCCGCCAATCAGCACGGTGCCGGAACCGGCGATAACCGGATTGCCATGGCTACCCACGGTGCCGAGCACGGTGGCTGGCTTGTTATTGATCAGCACGGTAGGGATGACTGCGCTGGCCAGGGTGCTGCCGCAGCCGGTGGGATCGCCCATGCGGGCGGCGGGCAGGCTGTCGAACAGCACGTCGGGGGAGCCGGCGACAATCGGATTGGTGCCGTGACCGGGAATCGGGCAGGCGGTTGGGTCGCTGACGCGGGCTGCGGGTTTACCGGACATGGGCTCTCCTTAATTGACCTTGACCTGTCCGCTGCCATCCAGGCGCGCGGAGAAACTGACTTGGCGTTTAAAGCCGTCCACTTCCAGCAGGCCTTCGATGGCAAAGGCCAGGCTCAGCGGGTTGTTGTCGCGGGGCAGGGAAATCACCCGCACTTCGCTTAGACGCGGTTCGTACGCTTCGATAAAGCGTTCGATGGCGATACGCGCCTGCTGCAGTGAATCGTGCAGCGACAGGCGCATATCGTTGAGATCGGGCAACCCGTAGTCGGGCAGCGTTTGCACGCTGCCCGCCCGGGTGCTGAGCATTTTTGCCAGGTGGGTCGCCACCGACGCCATGGCGGCGACCTCGCGGCTCCAGCCCGCGCGTTGGCTGGCTTCACCGCCGAGGCGTTCGAATAGGCTTCCGTACCCGGCCATAAGGATGCTTATTCCTTGTCCAGCTTGCCGACGAGCGACAGGGTGAAATCGGCACCCATGTACTTGAAGTGCGGGCGCACGTTGAGGCTGACGCGGTACCAGCCCGGCTCACCATCAACATCACTGACGATCACCTGAGCGGCGCGCAGCGGACGACGGCTGCGTACTTCGGAGCTCGGGTTTTCCTGGTCGGCAACGAACTGGCGGATCCACTTGTTGAGTTCCAGCTCCAGGTCGGTGCGCTCTTTCCAGGCGCCGATCTGCTCGCGCTGCAGCACTTTCAGGTAGTGGGCCAGACGGTTGATGATGAACATGTACGGCAGCTGGGTGCCGAGCTTGTAGTTCAGTTCAGCCGTTTTGCCTTCTTCGCTGATGCCGAAGAACTTCGGCTTCTGCGCCGAGTTGGCGGAGAAGAATGCGGCGTTGTCGCTGCCTTTGCGCATGGTCAGGGCAATAAAGCCTTCTTCGGCCAGCTCGTATTCACGACGGTCGGAGACCAGCACCTCGGTCGGGATCTTGGTTTCGATCTCGCCCATGCTTTCGAAATGGTGCAGCGGCAGGTCTTCTACCGCGCCACCGCTCTGCGGGCCGATGATGTTCGGGCACCAGCGGAACTTGGCGAAGCTGTCGGTCAACTTGGAGGCGAAGGTGTAGGCGGTGTTGCCCCACAGGTAATGCTCGTGGCTGTTGGCGACGTTCTCTTTGTAGACGAAGGTCTTCACCGGGTTGTCTTCCGGATCGTACGGGTTGCGCAGGAGGAAGCGCGGTACGGTCAGGCCGACGTAGCGGGCATCTTCCTGCTCGCGGAAGCTCTGCCATTTGGCGAATTGCGGGCCTTCGAAGTGATCTTTCAGATCCTTCAGGTCCGGCAGGCCGGTGAAGCTTTCCAGGCCGAAGAATTTCGGACCGGCAGCAGCGATAAACGGCGCGTGGGACATGCTGGCGACACTGGCAACGTATTGCAGGGTCTTGACGTCCGGAGCGCTCGGGTCGAAGAAGTAGTTGGCGATCAGCGCGCCGACTGGCTGGCCACCGAACTGGCCGTATTCGGCGGTGTAGATGTGCTTGTACAGGCCGGACTGGGTAATCTCCGGGCTGTCTTCGAAGTCATCAAGCAGATCCTGCTTGGAGGCGTTGATGATCTCCAGCTTGATGTTTTCGCGGAAGTTGGTGCGATCCACCAACAGCTTGAGGCCGCGCCAGGAGGACTCCAGCGCCTGGAATTCGGCGTTGTGGAGGATTTCGTCCATCTGCCGGCTGAGCTTGGCGTCGATCTCCGCGATCATGCGGTCGACCATGGCCTTTTTCACGGGCTCATTTTCGTTCTGCGGCTTCAGCAACTCTTCGATAAAGGCCGACACGCCACGCTTGGCGATGTCATAGGCTTCGTCGTCCGGAGTCAGTTTGGTCTCGGCAATGATGCGGTCGAGGATGCCGAGGTCGGCGGCGCTGCGACCGCTTTCTACTGCTGCACTAGTGCTCATGAATTAGCTTCCTTGTTAATTGAATCAGGAGTCCAGCTTGCCTTGGGCAGCCAGGCCGAGTTCGCCGAGTACGCGGTCACGCGAGTCGTCGTCAGCCAGCACGCTTTCGATCGCCTTGCGGAAGGCCGGGGCGTTGCCCAGTGGGCCTTTCAGAGCCACCAGGGCGTCGCGCAGCTCCATCAGCTTTTTCAGCTCAGGGACCTGGTCGACCACATTGGCCGGGTTGAAGTCCTTCATCGAGTTGATGCGCAACTGCACGGCCATCTCGTCGCCTTCGGCGTCGTCCTGCAGACGGTTTGGGACGGCAAACGTCAGGTTGAGTTCCTGCTTGGCCAGCACTTCGTCGAAGCTGTTCTTGTCGATGCTGATCGGCTTGCGGTCTTCGATCTTGCGATCGTCGGCGCGTTGGGTGAAGTCACCCAGAACCATCAGTTTCAGTGGCAGTTCGATCTCTTCCTGAGCACCGCCGGTGGCGGGTTTGAAAGTGACGTTGATGCGTTCCTTGGGGGCTACCGAGCCTTCTTTGGCCATGGTCATTCTCCGTTACGGTTATGGCCCGAGGGCCTAGTCCAGTACCACTTCAAGATCGAGGTGGCACAACCTGCGGTAGATCTCTTCCTTGCTTTCACGCACTGCGTGGTTCTGCGGCAACAGCTCACAACAGCTGTGCAGCATGCGCAGTACGTCCAGGGCGAGATCGGGTTCCCAGTCGCCGAGGCCGGTGGCCTGTAGCGTCTGGTCGAGCGATTCGAGTTGGGTCTTGGCCAGTTCGTATTTCTTCGCGCTGTAGCACAGGCGCGCCAGGGTCAGCTGCCAGAAGAAGCGTTCGCGGCCGCCGCGTGCCTTGGCTAGGCCGAGCTTGAGTTGCTGTACGGCGGATTTCAGGCCGTCTTTGCGCAGCTTGGGCAGGGTTTCCTGCAGCGCGATATCCCAGGCCGGCAAGCTGCCACCTTCGCTGGCGGTGGGCGCACTTTCGCTGACCGGTGCCTGCACGTGCGGCATCACATGGGAGCTGAGCCAGGCGCGGGTCTGCGCGTCGGCGAAGGCGCTGCCGTCGTGGAAGCGCAGTTCTTCCAGGCCGCTCATGCGCTGCATAAATAGCGCGAGCTGGATTTCTACTTCGCGCATCGCCTGCTCGGCATCCAGCTCATGCAGGCACTGCCAGACCAGATGCTGGCCGTCGAGCCAGAAGGGCGCGCGGGCGATGCTGGCTTCCAGGTCGACCAGCAGATCGGCGTATTGGCCGTTCTGGTAGCGTTCCTGATAGCTGGCCAGCTTGTCCGCCGGCAGGCCACGAAGGGCGGTGATCTGTTCGGCGTTGCGTTCCGGCAGGCTGTCGATGGGCAGCCAAAGCAGGGTGCGCGCCAGGCGCAGGGCGCGCAGGTCGCTGGCTTTCTGTTTCAGCCAATAGGCGCAGAGCGGGCGGGCCTGGTCTTGCAGGCTGCGCAGGCTTTTATGTGCTTCCTTTTCGCTTTCCACCGGTGCGCCAGGGGTAAGCATCTGGCTGGCGGCCTGTTTGACCTGGGCAATCGCCGCGCCGACGGAACCGGGCTCCGGCTGACCCTGGCTGGCGCGCTTGACCAGCTCATCCAGGCGCCGGCACAGCGGCAGCAGTAGCGGTGCATCTTCGCCCAGGTGCTCGGCCAGGCAGGCCTCCAGAGCGCGCAGTTGCTCGGCCAGGCTGCGGAACAGCGCCAGTTGTTCGCCAATCGGTACATGTTCGGCCAGCGCCTGCTCCAGGCGCGGAATCAGCCAGCTGATGGCGGCGGCGCGGGTACGCGATTTGCGGGGGTGCAGCTCGGCCCAGTGGTTGAGGCACAGGTAGTGCAGTAGGCTGAAACCGGCCTGCAGGCCGGGGAAGGATTCACGCTGGTAAAGCCCCCAGATCAGCCAGGCGGCAACACGTAAATCCTTGGAGTGGGCACTGAGCAGTATCTCGCTGTTTTCACGAACCTTTTGCCAGTCTATCGCCGCCGTTTCATGCAGCGCGGTGGCCTTGCCCAGCTCATTTTCGAGAACTTCATATTCGCTGGAATAACGCACGTCATTACCGGCAAAGTTCCCTTCATTTATAGGGAGTTTGGCCAGCTCTAAATAATGAGCAGTGAGTTTGTTTGAATAGGTCATTCCATGACTCGATTATCGCTGCGGGTAACTTCGGAGAAGCCGGTGAAGCTTGCGAAGATCATCTTGCTGCGCTGCAGGTGCGCAAGAAGTTGCGCACTTAAATGTGCAACAAGTTGCGCACGTCCTAGTGAGGTGGGCATCCTAGCCCTATGAAGAGTGTCGGACAACCGTTGAAAGTGTGAATTATGTAACAGTGAGAGATATTCAACGATTATTAACTGGAACGATAGTTCCTAAAAATTATGGGTGTTTCGTCACAATAAGATGGGTCTGAAAAGTTGTGTAGGGATATGGCTCTATATATGTAAGTAATTGCTTACTGGCAAATTAGTGGCGCGTCACAGAAGTTGTCTGATTACTGCAAGTTAGTGTGACGTAGTGCAGGTTTTGCCGGGTTGGCCTGTGACCGCTGTGCTACGGCCGAGGCCGGGCGGTCTCGGCGCGGGGAAGGGGTGAACCGTTGGTCGGTTAATCGCTGTAGGGTTCGGACCACAGACTCAAATCGAGCTGATGTTGCTCGCCCGCCGCCAGTACGCGGATGTCGTCCAGTACGTTGGCGTGTTCGATACACAGCATCCCGTGCCAGGCATCGGCGGCGAATTGCGAAAGGCGCTGCGCCTTGTCGATCCAGGGGTTCCACAGCACGGCCGAGTTTGAGCCACTGCTGTGCAGCTGGATGCGCCGCTGCCAGGCGCGGTCGAGGATGCTCAGCTGTGCCGGGGTGCCCTGGTAGATGCGGTCGGTCTCGCCGCTGAACTGCAGCAGGCCGTCCTGCTGGCGTTGCTGCCAGTCTTCCAGGGTTTCGATATAGCGGCAGCCGTGCAGGCCTTCGACTGCGACGTTGCGGATATCGCTGACAGCAAAGTAGCTGTGCAGCGCCTGGCTGATGGCCAGCGGCGTATCGCCCAGGTTACGGCTACTTAGCTGGATATGCAGACGCTCATCCAGGCGAATGCTCAAGCGCAGTTCGGCAGCGTGGGGCCAGTCGGTCAGGGGCTGAGTGGCGCTGTTGTAGACGAACTCCAGGTGAATGCCGTCATCGCGGCTGTCGATGCCTTGCAGCTGCCAGTCGAGATTGCGCACCAGTCCATGGGCGGGAGCTGCGGCAGGCTGCAGGTGCATGGTCTGCACCTCCTGCGGGTTGCGTTGCAGGCCGCCGAACCAGGGCCAGCACACCGGCACGCCGCCGCGCACACCTTGACCGCGCTTGTAGGCAGCCTGCTCGCTGAGCCAGATCAGCGGCGGCTGGTCATCTTCCTGGTAGCTCAGTATCTGCGCGCCTTGTTGGCTGATCAGCAGCTCGCGGGCACCAACGCGTGCGCGCCAGCAGGTCAGCTCATCCAGCTCAAGGCGTTCAACATGGGATCTGGCCATTGGCGTACTCGCAGAGGTAGGAATAAAGAAGGCTATTGGAGCCCAGCTTGCGCGCAGAAAGCAAAACGCCCGTCAGTGACGGGCGTTCTGTGGCTGGAGCCAGGCTTACTTGCCGTAGACCTGTTCTGGCAACCAGGTGATCAGTCCCGGGAACTGGTAGGCAATCACCAGCAGCAGGATCTGGATCAGGATAAACGGCAGCACACCCTTATAGATGGTACTGGTAGGCACAGACGCCGGCGTGACCCCGCGCAGGTAGAACAGCGCAAAGCCGAACGGCGGCGTCAGGAAGGACGTCTGCAGGTTCAGCGCGATCATCACGCCCAGCCACACCGGGTCCAAACCCATGGCCAGCAATACCGGGCCGACAATCGGCACCACCACGAAGGTGATCTCGATAAAGTCGAGGATAAAGCCGAGCAGGAAGATCACCACCATTACCAGGAAGAACGCGCCAAGCACTCCACCCGGTAGTTGGGCAAAGATGTCCTCGATCATCGCCTCGCCGCCAAAGCCGCGGAACACCAGGGAGAACAGCGAGGCGCCGATCAGGATGAGGAACACCATGGCGCTGATTTCGGTGGTGCCGTAGGCCACTTCGCGCAGCTGGCCGAAGTTCAGCTTGCCCTTGTAGAAGGCCAGCAGCATGGCGCCGAGTGCGCCGAGTGCAGCGGCTTCGGTCGGGGTGGCGTAGCCAGCGAGGATCGAGCCGAGTACCGCACCGATCAACAGCAGCGGCGGTACCAGGGCATTGATCAGCTTGCCCCATTCGATCGGGCCCAGCTCTTCTTGCGGCAGGGCCGGAAGCTTCTTCGGTTGCAGAATCGCCACGCCGATGATGTAGAGGATGTACATGCCCACCAGCATCAAACCGGGGATCAGCGCACCGACGAACAGGTCGCCAACCGAGACGGTCTTCGGCGAGAAGATGCCCATCTTCAGCTGCGCCTGTTGGTAGGCGCTGGACATCACATCACCCAGCAGCACCAGCACGATGGACGGCGGGATGATCTGCCCCAGGGTACCGGTGGCGGCCAGGGTGCCGGTGGCAATCGCCGGGTCATAACCGCGACGCAGCATGGTTGGCAGGGCCAGCAGGCCCATGGTCACTACAGTGGCGCCAACGATACCGGTGGATGCCGCCAGCAACGCGCCGACCACGCACACGGAAATCGCCAGGCCGCCGCGCAGGGTGCCGAACAGCCGCGACATGGATTCGAGCAGGTCTTCGGCGACCCTGGACTTCTCCAGCATCACCCCCATAAACACGAACAGCGGCACCGCTAGCATGGTCTGGTTGTTCATGATGCCGAACAGGCGGTTGGGCAGGGCGCTCAGATAGCCGCCATCGAAGGTGCCGGTGAGGATGCCGATGCCGGCAAACAGCAGCGACACACCGCCCAGCGTGAAGGCCACCGGGTAGCCGGCCATCAGGGCCGCGCAGATGCTGATAAACAGCAGAATCGCCATCAGCTCAGCCATGGTTCACCTCCGCGGCTTGCAGGCGGCCGGTGAGGATATTGGCGAATTTGATCAAGTCGGAGATTCCTTGTAAGACCAGGCTGACCACCAGCACCAGAATGATGCTCTTCTGCAGGTAGACGAATTTCAGGCCGCCCGACTCGCTGGAGCCTTCCAGGGTCGACCAGGAATTACTGACGTAATCCCAGCTGGCCCAGCCGAGGAACAGGCACACCGGCAGCAAAAACAGCAAGGTGCCGAGGCTGTCGACCAGGGCTTTACGTTTGGGGCTGAACGTCTGATAGAAGATGTCGACGCGCACGTGGCCGTTGCGTTGCAACACCCATGCGGCGGCGCCCATGAATACCAGTGCGTGGGCGTACAGCACGGCTTCTTGCAGGGCGGTGGCGCCGATGCCGAAGCCGTAACGCAGGACCACCACGATGGCGGTGCCCAGCACCAGAAACAAGGTCAGCCAGGCGCAGGCCTTGCCGAAACGGGCGTTGAATGAGTCGATCAGATGAGCAAGGCCGAGCAGCAGAGGAGGTTTATCGGACATTATGAGTCCTTATGGTTATGGGCTTTGTGGGCAGGCAGGCCGGCGATTCTAGGCAGGCCCGGGCACGTGCGGCAATGGCACTACAACTTTAGTCGTATCCGCTAGGCTTGAGAGTCACTTACCCCTATGTTACTCAGGCGCGGTGGGTCCGCAGCGATCCTGTGGTCAGACCACTACAACAATAAAGGAGCTTTGCATGAAACGTCGTCAAATTCTCGCAGCAGCAGGCGTAGGCCTTGCAGCCACGGCACTGGCCGGTTGCAAACAAGAGGCTGAAACCGCTGGTAAGCCCCAAGAAGGCGCGAGCAGCCAAACCTTCAACTGGAAAATGGTCACCTCCTGGCCGAAGAACTTCCCCGGCGTAGGTGTCGGAGCTGAGCGCTTCGCCAAGCTGGTTGAAGAAATGAGTAACGGCCGCTTGAAGGTCAAGGTCTATGCCGCTGGCGAGCTGGTGCCGGCGCTGGAAGTATTCGATGCAGTGAGCCGTGGCACCGCCGAAATGGGCCACGGTGCGCCTTACTACTGGAAAGGCAAAGTGCCGGCCGCACAGTTTTTCTGCGCCCTGCCTTTTGGCCCCAATGCCCAGGAAATGAATGCCTGGCTGCACAAGGGCGGCGGTATGCAGCTGTGGGAAGAAACCTACAAGCCGTTCGGCGTACTGCCGATGGCCTGTGGCGCGACTGGTGTGCAAACCGCGGGTTGGTTCAACAAGGAAATCAACGGCGTCGCCGACTTCCAGGGCCTGAAGATGCGAACCCCAGGCCTGGGCGGTGAAGTGCTGACCAAAATGGGCGGTACTGTGGTCAACATGCCGGCCGGTGAGATCTTCACTGCGCTGCAAACTGGTGCTATCGATGCCACCGAGTGGATCGGCCCATACAACGACCAGGCCCTGGGCCTGCACAAAGCCGCCAAGTACTACTACACCCCGGGCTGGCAAGAGCCGAACGTCACCTTCGAGCTGGATATCAACATCAAGGCTTGGGAAACCCTGCCGGCTGATCTGCAAGCTATCGTCCGCGCCGCCGCTCGCGAAGTGAATGGCGATATGCTCGACGATTACAACGCGAAGAACATGGAAGCCCTGGAGCAGCTCAAAGGCGAGGGCGTGGAAGTACGCCGTCTGCCAGATGAAGTGCTGGCCAAACTCAAGGAAGTGGCCGCCGAAGTGGTCGACGCCAGCGCCGCCGCCGATCCGGTAGCGAGCAAGGTGTGGGCGCAGCAGAAGGCTTATCTGCAGCGTTTGTACGACTACGCCGAGCTGAACGAGAAGGATATCTACAACATCCGCGGCTAACCTAGAACCTGTCTCGGATCTGCTGCGCGTCGGCGATACTGCGTTAAAAACAGCCTCGGAATGCTCATTTACAACCAGTAAACTCCGCTTCCTCGGCTGTTTTTGCCTTGTCTCGCTCTAGCTCGCGAGATCAGAAACAGGTTCTTAGCGCATAGCAAAACGCCGGCTATTCAGCCGGCGTTTTCGTTTGTGCGTCTGGTATTAGCGACGCGCAGGCACCGGGCGCGTACGGCCACTGCCGTCGATGGCGACAAATACGAAGACGGCTTCGGTGACCTTGCGCCATTCGCTGGACAGCGGGTCATCGCTCCACACTTCAACCAGCATCTGAATCGAGCTGCGGCCCACTTCCACGGTTTGCGTATAGAAGGACAGTTGCGCGCCAACCGCCACTGGCACCAGAAAGGCCATGCGATCGATAGCCACGGTGGCTACTCGCCCGCCGGCAACCTTGCAGGCCATGGCCGTGCCAGCCAGGTCCATCTGCGATACCAGCCAGCCGCCGTAGATATCGCCAAAACCGTTGGTTTCACGCGGCAATGCGGTGATCTGCAAAGCCAGGTCGCCTTGCGGGATGGGGTCTTCCTGTTCGAAATCGTGCATCTATCTAGGCTCGCGGCGCGGTTGTTTTTATTGGCGCGGTGCAGGGCTTGGCGGTGGCGGCGAGTCAGGCTCTGCGGCTATCGCGGGTCGGCCCAGCAGGCCCGCGGGAGTGCGGGCGCAGCGAGTATAGCGACTCGGCAGTCGCAGGGCGACCATGGCACTTGGCCGCCTGGGCTTTGCTCCTCAGTTCATCGACTGCAGCAAAACATTCGCCGCGTTCATCTAACTGTCACATTGCTTACATACAGTCGTCATGCGGCCTACAGATACTTGGCCCCGTTCAATCCAACACTAGTCTGCTAGGAGTAAGGCATGAAACTTAAGCGTTTGATGGCGGCCATGACTTTTGTCGCCGCTGGCGTGGCTACCGCCACTGCGGTTGCTGCTGTCGATCCGGCTCTGCCGAGCTACACCAAAACTTCCGGCGTATCGGGCAACCTGTCCAGCGTTGGTTCCGACTCCCTGGCCAACCTGATGACTCTGTGGGCTGAAGAGTTCAAAAAGGAATACCCGAACGTCAACATCCAGATCCAGGCCGCCGGCTCGAGCACCGCGCCGCCCGCTCTGACTGAAGGCACCGCCAGCATGGGCCCGATGAGCCGCCCAATGAAGGATGCCGAGATCCAGGCGTTCGAAGAGAAATACGGCTACAAGCCGACTGCCGTACCAGTGGCCATCGACGCCCTGGCGGTATTCGTGCACAAAGACAACCCAATCAAGAGCCTGGACATGGCTCAGGTTGACGCGATCTTCTCCAGCACCCGCCTGTGCGGTGGCGCTACCGATATCAAAACCTGGGGTGACCTGGGCATGACCGGCGAGTGGGCTGCCAAGCCGATCCAGCTGTTCGGTCGTAACTCGGTATCCGGCACTTACGGTTACTTCAAAGAAGAAGCCCTGTGCAAAGGCGACTACAAGGCTAACGTCAACGAGCAGCCAGGTTCGGCTTCCGTGGTGCAGTCGATCTCCAGCACCATCAACGCCATCGGTTACTCGGGCATCGGCTACAAGACTTCCAGCGTGAAGACTGTGCCTCTGTCGAAGAAAGGCGGCGAAGCTTTTGACGCCAACGAAGAAAACGCCCTGGCTGGCAAGTTCCCGCTGGCTCGCTTCTTCTACGTTTACGTCAACAAGGCGCCGAACAAGCCGCTGAGCCCGCTGGACGCCGAGTTCGTCAAGCTGGTGCTGTCCAAGCAAGGCCAGGAAGTTGTCGTGAAAGACGGTTACATCCCGCTGCCAAGCAAAGTGGCTGCGAAAACCCTGAAGGAGCTGGGCCTGGAGTAATCCCGGTACAGGCAAGGACGCCTAAGTAAGTCGCACGCCCGCCTTCGTTTACGACAGGTGGGCGTTGCTTTGTCAAAGCGCTGTAACTTTTCTGTCACATAGGGCGGCTAGAGTTAGCGCCTCGTATAGCGACAGAAATCACTATGGCGCGCTCATGGCTGCGCAGAGACGCTCTTACCTATGAATGACTTGGCTAGTGAAACCATGACCGCCACATCCAAATCCCTCGGGCTGGACTTCAACACCCCGGCCCTGCAGCGCAAGCGGCGTATCCGCGCGCTGAAAGACCGTTTCGCCCGCTGGGCGGTATCCATCGGTGGTATGGCCGTACTCGGTGCCATCACCCTGATTTTCTTCTATCTGGCCTACGTGGTGCTGCCGATGTTCCAGGGCGCAAGCCTGGAAACTCGCAAGCCGGTGCAGGTTGCCTGGTTGAACGAAGCCGCCGCGCCACTGCTGCTGACTCTGGAAGAGCAGAATCAGATGGCCATGCGCCTGGACCAGAGCGGCAAGGTGCAGTTCTTCGATGCGAAGAAGATGCAGCCGCTGAACAGCGTGCAACTGCCTATCCCGGCGGATGCGCGGATTGTTTCGGTCGGCCAGGACCAGCCAGGCAGCAACCGTGTTGCCCTGGGCCTGTCCAACGGCCAGGTGCTGGTGTTCCAGCATGTCTACAAGCTCAGCTACCCGAATGATGTGCAAACCATCACGCCGAGCATCGAGTACCCATTCGGTGAAGCGCCGATCGAGCTCGACCCTCAGGGGCGCGAGCTGGATCACATGGGTATCAGTCTGAACAGCGGCACGCTGATGCTGGCCGGCTCCACCGGTACTGAACTGCACGTGCTGAGCCTGGGCCGCGAAGAAAACATGATGACCGGCGAAGTGACCCTCAGCGAAGAGCGCGTTGCCCTGCCGCAGATCGCCGAGCCGATCAAGGCATTGATCATCGACCCACGTCACCTGTGGCTGTATGTGGTCAATGGCCGCGCCACGGCTGATGTCTTCGATATGCGCAGCAACAGCCTCAACGGCCGTTACAAGCTGCTGGAAGACGGCAAGCTGGAAGTCAGCAACGCTACCTCGCTGCTCGGCGGTATCTCGCTGATGATCGGTGACAGCAGCGGCGGCATCGCTCAGTGGTTCATGGTGCGCGAAGCAGACGGCAAGGCCGTGCTGAAGTCGATCCGTAGCTTCCAGCTGGCTGACAGCCCGATCATCCAGATTCTCCCGGAAGAGCGCCGCAAGGGCTTCTTCGCCCTGGACGCCAAAGGCAACCTGGGTATCTTCCACAGCACCGCGCACCGCACCCTGCTGGTCGAGCCAGTTGCTGAAGGCCAGGCTCTGGCCGCCTTGTCGCCGCGCGCCAACCGCGTGCTGGTGGAGAGCGATGGCCAGCTGCAGCGTTTGATCATCGACAACCCGCACCCGGAAATCTCCTGGAGCTCGTTGTGGGGCAAAGTCTGGTACGAGAACTATGACGCGCCCGGCCACGTCTGGCAGTCGACGTCCGCCAGCACTGACAACGAACCCAAGCTGAGCCTTGCGCCGCTGGCCTTCGGTACCCTGAAAGCCGCGTTCTACGCCATGCTCCTGGCGGCTCCGCTGGCCATCGCGGCTGCGCTGTACACCGCCTACTTCATGGCCCCGGCGCTGCGTCGCAAGGTCAAACCGGTGATCGAGCTGATGGAAGCACTGCCAACGGTGATCCTCGGCTTCTTTGCTGGCCTGTTCCTCGCACCCTATGTCGAAGGCCATCTACCGGGCATCTTCAGCCTGCTGCTGTTCACCCCGATCGGCATTCTGCTGGCCGGTTACCTGTGGAGCCGCATGCCGGAGTCGATCCGTCTGAGCGTGCCGGATGGCTGGGAGTCGGCAATGCTGATCCCGGTAATCCTGCTGGTAGGCTATGTCTCGCTGGCCATGAGCGGTCACGTGGAGAACTGGCTGTTCGACGGCAATATGCGCATGTGGCTGAGCAATGACCTGGGCATTCCGTTCGACCAGCGCAACGCTCTGGTAGTCGGCCTGGCCATGGGCTTTGCGGTGATCCCGACCATCTACTCGATTGCCGAAGACGCCGTGTTCAGCGTGCCGAAGAGCCTGACGTTCGGTTCCCTGGCTCTCGGTGCCACGCCGTGGCAGACCCTGACTCGTGTGGTGATCCTCACCGCCAGCCCAGGCATCTTCTCGGCGGTGATGATCGGTATGGGTCGCGCCGTTGGTGAAACCATGATCGTGCTGATGGCCACCGGCAACACAGCGATCATGGACATGAACATCTTCGAAGGTCTGCGCACCCTGGCCGCCAACGTGGCGGTGGAAATGCCCGAATCGGAAGTCGGTGGTACCCACTACCGCGTGCTGTTCCTCTCGGCGCTGGTGCTGCTCGGCTTCACCTTTGTCATGAACACCCTGGCGGAGCTGGTGCGCCAGCGTCTGCGCGTCAAGTACGCCTCGCTCTAAGGCTTGGGAAGGTATATGTCCGTGAAACAGAACAACCTGAAAACCTGGTTCAAGAGCGGTACGCCGTGGATCTGGATGAACGCCGGTGCAGTGTCGATCGCCGTGATCATGACCCTGGGTCTGATGATGGTGATTGCCGTGCGCGGCCTCGGCCACTTCTGGCCGGCGGATATCGTTGAGGCCGACTACCAGATCCCTGGTCAGCAAGCCAAGGTGATGGCCGGTGAGATCACCCAGATCGAAGAAGTGCCGCGTGCCCGTCTGGCCGCTTCCGGCTTGCCGGTGGAGGCTGAAGGCGGCGAATTCATGACCCGCGAACTGTTCAAGGTGGGTAACCGCGATGTGTATGGCGCGGACTTCACTTGGGTGGTCGGCGAGTGGCTGAGCAATCTGCGCACCCCGGAAAACCTCACGGCGCTGGAGCGCCGCGAGTGGGGCAACTTCTACGGCTACCTGGTCAACGTCAAGGAAAGTGGCGAACTGGTTGCTGAAGGCGATGCCAGCTGGCCTGCACTGCAGGAACGTCTTGAGCGCGTCGAGCAGCTGCACAAACAACTGGTGCGCCTGGAGAAGAAAGACATCGGGCGGATCAACGCCGGTTTGGAACGCATCCGTCTGCAAACCCGCAAGCTGGAACTGCAAGGCAAGCTGGACGAGGTTGCCCAGGCGGAGCTGGACGCCGAGCGCGCGCAGTGGGATGCCGAGTACAAGGTGCTGGAAACTGAGCTGATCGCCCTTAATCAGGCGTTCAACCGCGACAGCGTCACGCTGAAGACCGCCGATGGCCGTGAAGTGACCATCAGCCTGGGCAAGGTGGTGCGGGCCTTCCAGCCGAATGCCATGGGCCTGGGTGACAAGCTCGGCTTCTACCTCGCCAAGCTGTGGGAATTCGTCAGCGATGACCCGCGTGAAGCCAACACTGAAGGCGGCATTTTCCCGGCGATTTTCGGCACCGTGATGATGACCCTGATCATGGCGGTGATCGTTACTCCGTTCGGTGTGGTGGCGGCCATCTACCTGCGTGAGTATGCCAAGCAGGGCCCGCTGACCCGGGTGATCCGCATCGCGGTAAACAACCTGGCGGGCGTTCCGGCCATCGTTTACGGTGTGTTCGGCCTGGGCTTCTTCGTCTATGTGCTGGGCGGCTCGCTGGATCGCCTGTTCTTTCCGGAAGCCGCACCGGCACCGACCTTTGGCACGCCGGGCCTGCTCTGGGCCTCGTTGACCCTGGCGATCCTCACCCTGCCGGTGGTGATCGTCGCCACCGAAGAAGGCCTGGCGCGGATTCCACGGGCTGTACGCGAAGGCTCCCTGGCCCTCGGCGCGACCAAGGTGGAAACCCTCTGGCGTGTGGTGCTGCCAATGGCCAGCCCGGCGATGATGACCGGTCTGATCCTCGCCGTGGCTCGCGCTGCTGGCGAAGTGGCGCCGCTGATGCTGGTGGGCGTGGTCAAACTTGCCCCGAGCCTGCCGGTGGATGGCAACTACCCTTATCTGCACCTTGACCAGAAGATCATGCACCTGGGCTTCCACATCTACGACGTCGGCTTCCAGAGCCCCAACGTTGAGGCCGCGCGGCCGCTGGTGTACGCCACTGCGCTGCTGCTGGTGTTGGTCATCGTGGTGCTGAACATGTCGGCGGTTTATATCCGCAACCACCTGCGCGAGAAGTACAAGGCGCTGGATCACTAATCATTGCGCCACGGCCCGCTGGCCGTGGCGGCTTAACGCATTTGTTAGCGTAGGGAGCATCCCATGCAGCACGAAGCACACACACACGGTATCGACATGGCGGCCCTCGGCCGCGACCGCCAGGGCTTGAATATGGCCAACGAACGCGTGGCCATCGACGTACCGGGTTTGAACCTGTACTACGGCGAGAAGCAGGCGCTGTTCGACGTTCAGATGACTATCCCCAACCAGCGCGTCACGGCCTTTATCGGCCCGTCTGGTTGCGGCAAGTCGACCCTGCTGCGCACCTTCAACCGCATGAATGATCTGGTTGACGGCTGCCGCGTAGAAGGCGAAATCAACCTCGACGGCAAGAACATCTACCGCAAGGGCGAAGACGTCGCCGAGCTGCGTCGCCGCGTCGGCATGGTGTTCCAGAAACCCAACCCGTTCCCCAAGAGCATTTACGAGAACGTGGTCTACGGCCTGCGCATCCAGGGCATCAACCAGAAGCGCGTGCTTGATGAAGCCGTGGAATGGGCACTGAAAAGCGCGGCGTTGTGGGATGAAGTGAAAGATCGTCTGCACGAGTCGGCACTCGGCCTGTCCGGCGGTCAGCAACAGCGTCTGGTTATCGCCCGGACCGTGGCGGTGCAGCCGGAAGTGCTGCTGCTCGACGAACCGTGCTCGGCGCTGGATCCGATCTCGACACTGAAAGTCGAAGAGCTGATCTACGAACTGAAATCCAAATACACCATCGTCATCGTGACCCACAACATGCAGCAGGCGGCGCGGGTCTCGGATTACACGGCGTTTATGTACATGGGCAAACTGATCGAGTTCGGTGATACCGATACGCTGTTCACCAACCCGGCGAAGAAGCAGACAGAAGACTACATCACCGGCCGTTACGGTTGATGGCCACGCCAGAGCGCGCCGGGCGTCGTTGGCGAAGCTTGCCGTACAAATCGTACTGTCTGCGCTTCGCTGCCTTGCCCGACACGCTCTGGCAAAGCCCATCCTAAGCAGAGACGTTTTCGGTTAATTCAAGGGTTTGCACATGATCAACAAAGAAAACCTTACCCAGCACATCTCCCAGCAGTTCAATGTCGAGCTGGAGGAGGTGCGCAGCCACCTGCTGGCCATGGGCGGCCTGGTCGAGAAGCAGGTCAACGACGCGGTGACCGCACTGATCGACGCGGACTCCGGTCTGGCTCAGCAGGTGCGTGAGATCGATGACCAGATCAACCAGATGGAACGCAATATCGATGAGGAATGCGTGCGCATTCTCGCTCGTCGTCAGCCTGCCGCGTCCGACCTGCGCCTGATCATCAGTATCTCCAAGTCGGTAATCGATCTCGAACGTATCGGCGACGAAGCCACCAAGATCGCCAAACGCGCCATCCTGCTGTGCGAAGAAGGCGAAGCGCCGCGCGGCTATGTGGAAGTGCGGCACATCGGTGATCAGGTGCGCCGGATGGTGCAGGAGTCGTTGGACGCGTTCGCCCGTTTCGACGCTGACCTGGCCCTGTCGGTGGCGCAGTACGACAAGACCGTCGACCGCGAATACAAGACCGCGCTGCGTGAGCTGGTCACCTACATGATGGAAGACCCGCGCTCGATCGCCCGCGTGCTCAACATCATCTGGGCCCTGCGTTCGCTGGAGCGCATCGGCGACCACGCGCGCAATATCGCCGAACTGGTGATCTACCTGGTACGCGGCACCGACGTGAAACACATCGGCCTGACCCGCATGCAGGAAGAAGTGCAGGGCACCGGCAAGGGCAACTGAGGCGGCTGTTACGGGCGGTGTTGCCGCGCTGCCCTGTACGGCGCTGCATGGCAAAGATGCACCTGATCGCGACATATGGTGCATTTCGGTTGGCCTTTGGCCAGTAGCCGTGACTATGCTTAAGGCCATCAGAACAGGAGTGGCCGATGAGCAAAGTCAGCGTGCTGGTAGTGGACGACGCAACCTTTATCCGCGATTTGGTGAAAAAGGGGTTGCGCGACCACTTTCCAGGCATCCAGATCGAAGAAGCCGTCAACGGGCGCAAAGCCCTGCAGATGCTGACGCGCCAGCCGGTCGACCTGATTCTCTGTGACTGGGAAATGCCGGAAATGTCCGGCCTGGAACTGCTCACCTGGTGCCGCGAACAAGACAGCCTGAAAATCGTCCCGTTTATCATGGTCACCAGCCGCGGTGACAAAGAAAACGTGGTGCAGGCGATTCAGGCCGGCGTTTCCGACTTTATCGGCAAACCCTTTTCCAATGAGCAATTGATCACCAAGGTGAAGAAGGCCCTCAGCCGTGCCGGCAAGTTGCAGGCCCTGATGTCCAGTGCCCCGCCGAAAATGCTCAGCAGCGGCGCCTTCGCCAACGACTCGTTATCCGCACTGACTGGCGGCAAGGCCGATGTGGTCAAGCCCGCAGCAGGGCCAGCCGTACAAGCCGCTGCGGCCTTTGCCGGCAAACCTGCGGCCAAAGCACCAGCAGCCAGCGCGCCGAGCGGTCGTGGTCAGGGCCAGTTGCGTTTGCCTGGCGGTGCCAGCATGTCCTGCGTGATCAAGGCGCTGAGCCTCAAGGAAGCGCTGCTGGTGGTCAAGCGCACCGAGGAGCTGCCGCAGGTGCTGGAAAGCGCCGTGCTCGATCTGGAGCAGGGCGAAGCGGCGGAAACTGCACGGCTCAACGGCTACCTGCATGCTGTCGCGGCCTTTGAGCCAAAACCGGACAGCGAGTGGCTGCAACTGACCTTCAGATTTGTCGACCGCGACCCGCAGAAGCTCGACTACATCTCCCGGCTGATCGCCCGGGGAACTGCGCAGAAGCACTTCAGCCCCGGCGCCTAAGAATCTTCGACGATCTGCTGCACGTCGGCCCTGATGCGTTAAAAACAGGCCGGGACACGGCGTCTCGGAATGCTCATTTCCAACGCGTAAACTCCGCTTCCTCGGCTGTTTACGCCTTGCGGGGCTCTAGTTCGCAAGATCGTGAGCCGTTCTGAGCAAACCCAGTCCTCCCGGTGCATGCGAGATGGCTCACAACCCTGGCGCGCCGGTTCGCGTCGCACGGGTTCCGCTGCTAATCTCAACGGTCCGGACAGACAAATCATAAGATCCGAGTCGTTATGCTAGGGCGTCTGATACTTCTCTGCAGTTTGTTGACCCTTGCCGGCCAGGCAGCGGCGTTGACTATTTACAAGTACACCGATGCTAACGGCGTGGTCACCTATACCGACCAGGCCGCGCCCGGTGCGCAGGTGTTCGTGTTTCGCGACCGCATGGTTGAGCGCCTGGACAACCAGGTAAAGCTGGAAACCAAGAAGCACGAAGCCGGTGAAACCCTGTTGGTGCGCAACGACCTGCACGCACCGGTGCAGATCGAACTGCGCTTGGAAGCCACTGACAACGTCACCGGCGTGCCGAACAAACCGATCAGTTGGGTGCTGCCGCCGCGCAGCAATATCCGCCTCGCCACCCTGGCCCCGCGTGATGCCAGCAAACCTATGCGTTACACCCCCAAGCTGCGCTACGCCATGGGCGATCCGCGCCTGCTGCCGACCCAGAAGAGCTACCCATTGCCGTGGCGCGGTGGCCCGTTCCGCCTGACCCAGGGCGCCAACGGCAAGTACAGCCACTTCACCCCGAAAGGCCGTTACGCCATGGATATCGCCATGCCCGAAGGCACGCCGATTGTTGCGGCGCGCGGTGGCATTGTGGTGAAAACCGAGAATCAGCAAAGCGGTCGCGGCAACAACCCGTCCGGCAACTATGTGCGCGTCTTGCACGACGACGGCACCATGGGCGTTTACCTGCACCTGATGAAGGGCTCGGTGGCGGTCAGCGAAGGCGCTCGCATCAACGCCGGCAGCATGCTCGCGCGCTCCGGCAATACCGGCAACAGCACCGGTCCGCATCTGCACTTCGTGGTGCAACGCAATGTTGGCCTGGCGCTGGAGTCGATCCCCTTCAACTTCGCCCAGCCGGTCAACAGCCTGCCCAACTTTGCGGTGGGCGGCGAATAGTCAGCGCTGCTGCGCAATCCATGCCTGGATTTCATCGACGCTGTAACCGCTCAGGGTTTCTTTGCCTTTTAGCGCGGCGTCACGACCCCACTGCACCACCAGGTTGCGTCTGTGCCGCTCGGAAGTATTCGGCGGGCCGCCATGCACCACTTTCGGGTGAATAAAAACCAGCGAGCCTGGAGGACAGCTGATGCTGACCTTTCGGGTTTCGGCGTTACTAGCATCGTGAGCCGCATTGGCATGTGCGGCCTCGCTATCGGATAGCAGATGGGAGCCTGGGATAAATTCGGTGGCACCGTTCTCTGAGTCCATGCCGTCAAGGCAAACCATCAGGCGCAGAAACGATGAGTCCGCAGGGCAGATGTAACGATTGGGAAAGTCTCGATGCCAGGCTATGCCGCTGCCAACCTGACCCCGCTTCATGGTCACGTTGCTGAGGTGATAGCGAACGTCCTGGCACTGCAGCAAGTGTTGGATCATTCCAATAAGCGGCGCATACAGCATCAATTCAGCGAAGCGGTAGTCGAAAGCGGGCGGCTCACCGATGATGAAAATGGCATCGCCGGTAAGCTCAGCAGGAAAGCCGTTGCGCTTTGCGGCAGGCAGATCGCGCTCCATTATCAGGCGCGCGCATTGCTCCGCTGTCAGTGTCGGCAGCGAGGCTTGGATCGCTTCGATCATGTCCAGCAAACACTGGGCATGTTGAGGGGGAAAGGCGCTGGGAAGCATGGCAAAGCCATTGCGTCTATACGCCTCGACGGCTCTTTTGATTGACGCCTGGTGCATTCCGCCACTCCTTGGCAGCCGTCCCTCAACCGGGCAATCAATCCAGCTTCAGCACCTTGGCTAAGACGATCTTCGGGCCTTTCATCTTTTTCACGATGATCCGTAGGCCGTCGACTTCCAGTACTTCCTCTTCCTCGGGCATGCGCTTGAGCGTGTCGTAGATCAGCCCTGCAAGGGTTTCCGCTTCGACGTGATCGAGGTCGACGCCGAGCAGGCGTTCAACCTTGGCCAGTGGCGTGTCACCGCGCACCAGCAGTTTGCCAGGCTGATAGGCGAGGATGCCGCGTTCGGCCTTGCGGTGTTCGTCCTGAATATCGCCAACCAGAGCTTCCAGCACGTCTTCCATGGTCAGGTAGCCGATCACCTTGCCATCGGCTTCTTCGACCAGGGCGAAGTGCGAGCCGCCGATGCGGAACTGCTCCAGCAGGGTGGACAGCGGCATATGCCGGCCGACTCGCTCGATCGGGTGCATCAGTTCGGCCAGTTTCAGTGCCGAGGGCAGCATTTCCAGCAGCGACAGGTGCAGCAGCAGGTCCTTGATATGCAGCACGCCGACGTATTCGCCGCTGGTGTCGTCGTAGATCGGGTAGCGGCTGTACTTGTGCCGGCGGAATACGCTGAACACTTCATCCAGTGCGGCTGTGAGCGGCAGGGACACTAGGTCCTCACGGGAGTTGGCCCAGTCCACCACTTCCAGTTCGCCCAACTCCACGGCCGAGGCCAGTACGCGCATGTCCTGGTCGCTGGGGTCGCTGGCGCGGCTGGAGTGGAGGATCAGCTTGAGTTCGTCGCGGCTGTAGTGGTGCTCATGGTGCGGCCCCGGCTCGCCCTGGCCGGCCACACGCAGAATGGCGTTGGCGCTGGCGTTGAGCAGGAAGATCGCCGGGTACATGGCCCAGTAGAACATGTACAGCGGCGCGGCCGTCCACAGCGACAGCAGCTCGGGTTTGCGGATGGCCCAGGACTTGGGCGCCAGCTCGCCGACCACGATATGCAGGTAGGAAATGATAAAGAACGCGGTAAAGAAGGCGATGCCATGCACCAGCTTCGGCGATTCAATGCCGATACTCGCCAGCAGCGGTTCGAGCAGGTGGGCAAAGGCCGGTTCGCCGACCCAGCCGAGGCCGAGGGAGGCCAGGGTGATACCCAGCTGACAGGCTGAGAGGTAGGCGTCGAGCTGGTTGTGTACGGTGCGCAGGATATGTCCGCGCCAGCCATTTTTTTCCGCCAGGGCATCGACCTTGGTGGCGCGCAGTTTGACGATGGCGAACTCGGCAGCAACGAAGAAGCCGTTGAGCAGCACTAGAAACAGAGCGAATAGAACGAGGCCGAAATCGGCGAAATAGTTGCTGGCGACGTAACTCGTGGAGGGGTCCATAAAGGGTTCGGGTAGTGAATGACCGCTAAAGGGTGGGGGCTGACAGCCGGCTTTGCAAGTAGGGCGCGGTTACTGGCCGCGCCGTACCACTTGCTGCGTGGGGAAGTGGCAGGTGAAGGTGCTGCCCTTGCCCAGGTTGCTGACGATATCCAGCCGCGCGCGGTGGCGCAGCAGTACATGCTTGACGATGGCCAGGCCCAGACCTGTGCCGCCGGTGTTGCTGGCGCGACTGGAATCGACCCGGTAGAAGCGCTCGGTCAGACGCGGCAGATGTTTGGCTTCGATACCCAGGCCGCTGTCCTGCACGCTGAGGTGCGCGCCCTGTTCATCGCCCCACCAGCGAATCTGGATGCTGCCTTCATCCGGGGTGTATTTCACGGCGTTGAACACCAGGTTGGAGAAGGCGCTGCGCAGCTCAGTTTCGCTGCCCTTAAGCTTGAGGTGCGGGTCTGCTTCCAGGCTGATGCGATGGTGGCGCTCGCCGGATAGCGCCTGGGCATCGTTCTTGATGCTCAGCAGCAGCAGGTCGACGGCCACTGGTTGATTGTCCGAGGGGTAATCGGTGGCTTCCAGCTTGGCCAGCAACAGCAGATCATTCAGCAGATTCTGCATGCGTCCGCCTTGCTGCTGCATCTGCTGCAGGGCGCGCAGCCAGCGCGGATTCACGTCCTCGACGTTATCCAACAGCGTTTCCAGGTAGCCGCTGATCACTGTCAGGGGGGTGCGCAGCTCGTGGGAGACGTTGGCGACGAAGTCTTTACGCATTTGCTCCAGCTGAAACAGGCGGGTGATGTCACGCACCAGCATCAGGTGTTCACGGTTGCCGTACTGAGTGATATGGAATTGCAGGCGCAGGCGGTCGCTGACCGGTGACGGCAGCTCCAGCGGCTCGTTGTAATTGTGGTTCTCGAAATATTCGATAAAACGCGGGTCGCGCACCAGGTTGGTGATCTGCTGGCCGCTGTCCTGTGGGGTTTTCAGGCCCAGCAGTTTCTCGGCGGCGATGTTCCACCATTCCAGGTTGCCATCGCGGTCGAGCATGATCACCGCATCTTTCAGTGCGGCCGTGGACTCCTGCACGCGGTCGATTACCGCCTGCAGGCGGCCGCGGACTTTCTGGTCGCGGCGCTGCAGGTGGTAGATGCTGTCGAATACTTCGCCCCACAGGCCGTAGCCATCGGGCGGCGCTTCGTCACCCTGGCGGGTGCGCAGCCATTTGTGCAGGCGCAGCAGTTGCTGCAGGTGCCAGCCGAGGTAGCCGGCCAGGCCGAGGAGCAGGGTCCAGGCATATTCGCCGGTAATCAGCCCGAGCAGCAGGCAGACACCGACCAGAAGCAACAAGCGACGTATCAGGGGGCCGCGCCAGTCTTGATTCAATTCGAGCTCATCCGCCAATCAATCCTATATGCAGACCCAAGTTGGGTCTGCAGGCCATCCTAACCGTCTTAGCTCTTGGTGGAAAAACGATAGCCGGTGCCGCGCACGGTTTGCACCAGATTTTCGTAAACCTCGCCGAGGGCTTTGCGCAGGCGACGGATATGCACGTCGACAGTGCGCTCCTCGACATACACGTTGCCGCCCCAGACCTGATCCAGCAGCTGGCCACGGGTGTAGGCGCGCTCCTGGTGAGTCATAAAGAACTGCAGCAGGCGGTATTCGGTGGGGCCCATCTCGGCCGGTTTGCCGTCGATGGTGACGCGGTGGCTGACTGGGTCGAGCAGCAGGCCGCCGACTTCGATCGGCCCTTCACTGTCGGTCGGTCCAGCGCGGCGCAGCACGGCTTTCAGGCGGGCGACCAGTTCGCGCGGGGAGAACGGCTTGGTGATGTAGTCGTCGGCACCGACTTCCAGGCCCTGGATCTTGTTGTCCTCTTCGCCCTTGGCGGTGAGCATGATGATCGGGATGTCGCCGGTCAGCTCATCGCGCTTGAGGCGACGCGCCAGTTCGATGCCGCTGGTGCCAGGGAGCATCCAGTCAAGCAGGATCAGATCGGGTTTGCGGTCGACGATGATGGCGTGTGCCTGCTGGGTATTTTCCGCTTCCAGGCACTCGTAGCCGGCCATTTCCAGGGCCACGGCGATCATTTCACGGATCGGTGCTTCGTCATCGACGATCAGGATGTTCTTGCCAACCATGGGTCAAGCCTCGGGTCATCTCGCTGTAATGGGCTGCATTAGATAACGGAATTATTGCAGCGATATGACAAGCGCGCGGCAAAGCTTCTTTCTAGCCGCGCACAGCGTAGTCCACTACCAGGCCGATAAAGATCGCCAAGCCCGCCCAATGGTTGTGCAGAAAGGCATTGAAGCAGGCCATTGGCTTGCGGTTGCGGGTCTTGTGAAACTCCCAGGCAAAGCAGCCAGCGGCGACCAGCAGACCGAGGTGGAAGTACAAGCCCAGCTCGAAGCGCGCCGCCGCCAGCAGCAGGCAGAGCAGCGCCAGGCCCTGGAGGATGACAATGATCAGACGGTCGGCATCGCCAAACAGAATGGCGGTAGAGCGCACGCCGATCTTCAGGTCATCCTCGCGGTCGGCCATGGCGTAGTAGGTGTCGTAGGCCACTGTCCACAGCAGGTTGGCGATATACAGCAGCCAGGCTTCCGCTGGCAGGCTGCCGGTTTCGGCAGTGAAAGCCATGGGCATACCCCAGGAAAATGCCGCACCCAGCACTACTTGCGGATAGAAGGTGTAGCGCTTCATAAAGGGGTAGCAGGCGGCCAGGGCCAGCCCACCAAAGGACAGCCAGATGGTGGTGGCGTTGGTAAACAGCACCAGTACGAAGCTGGCTGCTACCAGTACAGCGAACAGGATCAGCGCCTCCCGTGGCTGTACCTTGCCACTGGCCAGCGGGCGGGCCTTGGTACGGCTGACATGGCCGTCGAAGTTGCGGTCGGCGTAGTCGTTGATTACGCAGCCGGCGGCGCGCATCAGAATCACCCCGAACACGAAGATCAGCAGGTTTTTCACGCTCGGTACGCCCTCGGCCGCCACCCACAGCGCCCACAGCGTTGGCCACAGCAGCAGGTAGATGCCGATGGGCTTGTCCAGGCGCATCAGCTGGATAAAGTCCCAGGCGCGTGGGTGCAGGCGGTTGAGTGAATGCAGCAGGCGGGTATACATCGAGCGCGTCTCCATGCGAGGTGCGGCTGATTATACGGGGGAAGCCGGCAGTGGATAGCGAGGTGAGGCCGGACGCTTTTCATCCACCCCAGGACGCAACGATGGATGGCTGACGCGTCATCTGCCCTACGGCGTGTCGACCTCGGTGGCTTGCCAGAACTCAGGAAGGAATACCTCGGCCACCAGCACGCCCAAAGCACCACGGCTAAAACACGAACGCCGCGCCCACAGGCGCTCGCTGTAGGCTTCCGCTGGCAGCCACTGCGCCGGGTAGCGGCACACCTGCAGTTCGCCACGGTCAAAGGCGCGGTCGCTGAACAGCAACTCACCCAGTGAACGGCTGCCGAGTTGGTCCAGCGCCAGACCGGAACCTTCCAGTGCGCTACGGGCTGCCACGCTACGGGCAAAGACCCAGGGCTGGTCGTGGCCGCGCAGGTACACTTCGCGCACCCAGCCCTGGCTACCGTTGACTACGCCCAGTGCGCTGCACTCATCGTTGCGCAGGCGCTGCCAGCCTTCATGCAGCGGGGTGACGCTGAAGCCATTGGCGGAAAGAGCGGTCAGTCGCCGCGTCAGCGAGTCCTCATTGAACAGCCAGTCGCGCACCGCACCAGTGGGCGCAGGGTGCAGTTGGCTGGCAGTCAGCCAGCGCGGCGGATGAGCGAGAGCGGCGTGGGGCACGGGCAGGTTTCACCGTAAGCAGAGGCGCGCGAGTCTAACATGCCCCCTCTGCCCGGACAGATGGTGCAAGGCGCGGCGATTGGCCGCTATGCAGTGCACAACCCGACTTTGGTTGGCCTCGATGACGCGCTATTCATCGCCCGCCGGCTTGGCGCACCTGCGCATATACGGTAGTTTCCCCGGCGCAATAGCCGTGTGATCCGCCTGAGGTAGTTATGAAGAAGTGGCAATGTGTGGTCTGTGGACTGATTTACGACGAGAGCCAAGGCTGGCCTGATGAAGGCATCGCCGCCGGCACGCTCTGGCAGGATGTCCCGGAAGACTGGCTGTGCCCTGACTGTGGCGTGGGCAAGCTGGATTTTGAAATGATCGAAATCGGCTAAGAACCGTCTCCGATCTGCTGCGCGTCGGCGCTGCTGCGTTAAAAACAGGCCGGGACGCGGCGTCTCGAAATGCTCATTTACAGCCGTAAACTCCGCTTTCTCGCCTGTTTTTGCCTTGCATCGCTCTAGCTCGCGAGATCTGAAACAGGTTCTAAGTAGATACTGCTCTAGGCGGCGACCCAAGGGTCGCCGTTTTGTTTGGCGAGTGCCCATACTCAATACCTCGAACGAGCTGAATTAGGCAGCGAGGTGGTTATGCGTAAGTGGCAGTGTGTGGTGTGCGGTTTTATCTATGACGAAGCCCTCGGCCTGCCCGAGGAAGGCATCGCCCCTGGTACGGCCTGGGAAGACATTTCCGCCGATTGGTTGTGCCCTGATTGTGGCGTCGGCAAGCTGGATTTCGAGATGATCGAAATCGCCTGAGCCGCGTCAGCCCCAAAATCTATTACGGCCGCTGCAGTGCGCGGCCTGTGTGAGGAATGCAGTATGAGTGCACCTGTCGTTATCGTCGGCACCGGCCTGGCCGGCTACAACCTGGCCCGTGAATTTCGCAAGCTGGACAGCGAAACCCCGCTGCTGCTGATCACCGCCGACGACGGTCGCTCGTACTCCAAGCCAATGCTGTCCACCGGCTTTGCCAAAAACAAGGATGCCGATGGCCTGAGCATGGCCGAACCGGGCGCCATGGCCGATCAGCTCAACGCGGAAATTCGCACCCATACCCGCATCAGCGGCATCGATGCGGGCCACAAGCAGCTGTGGATCGGCGAAGAGGCTGTGCCTTATCGCGACCTGATCCTGGCCTGGGGCGCCGAGGTGATTCGTGTGCCGGTCGAAGGTGATGCCGATGATGCGATTTTCTCGATCAATGATCTGGAGGATTACGCGCGTTTTCGTAGCGCCGCTGCAGGCAAGCAGCGCGTTCTGCTACTGGGCGCTGGGCTGATTGGTTGCGAGTTTGCCAATGACCTGAGCCTGGGCGGTTATCAGGTCGAGCTGGTGGCACCCTGTGAGCAGGTAATGCCCGGTCTGTTGCATCCGGCTGCTGCCGCCGCCGTTCAAGCCGGCCTGGAAGGGCTGGGCGCGCGTTTCCACCTCGGGCCGGTGTTGGCCAGCCTGAATCACAAAGGTGATGCGTTGGAAGCGCACCTGTCCAACGGCACGCTGATTGAGTGCGACCTGGTGCTGTCAGCTGTAGGCCTACGTCCGCGTATTGAGCTGGCCGCTGCCGCCGGGCTGGCGGTCAATCGCGGGGTGGTGGTCGACCGCCAGCTGCGTACCTCCCACGCCAATATCTATGCCCTGGGCGATTGCGCTGAGGTTGATGGGATCAACCTGCTCTATGTCATGCCGCTGATGACCAGCGCCCGTGCCCTGGCGCAAACCCTGGCGGGCACCCCGACGGCGGTAAGCTACGGGCCGATGCCGGTCACGGTAAAAACCCCGGTCTGTCCGCTGGTGGTATCGCCGCCACCGCGCGGCCTGCAAGGCGAGTGGAGCGTTGAAGGCAGCGGCGCCGATATCAAGGCGCTGTGCCATGACAGCAGTGGCGCGCTGCTCGGCTACGCGCTCACCGGTACGGCCGTGCAGGATAAATTGGCCCTGAATAAGCTATTGCCTGCGCTTTTGGCCTGAATGGCGGTCGTTCTGTCGGATATGCCACAAAATTGCCTGGTTTAACTGTCGGACAAGACTGGCGCAGGGCCCAATGGCATGCCATCCTCCCTCAGTCTGCCGCAGCCTAGAGCTGTTGCGGCGCCTTGGTATCTGCTCGCGCAGAGCAGCCCGGACACAACAACAAAAAACCGTAAAGAGGCATTTATGCGTAAACCGGAACTCGCCGCCGCCATCGCCGATAAGGCGGATCTGACTAAAGATCAGGCAAACCGTGTACTTAACGCGGTACTCGAAGAAATCACCAACGCACTGAACCGCAAGGACAGCGTCACCCTGGTGGGCTTCGGTACTTTCGTGCAACGCCACCGCGGTGCTCGCACCGGTAAAAATCCGCAAACCGGTGAGCCGGTAAAGATCAAGGCCAGCAACACCGTCGCCTTCAAACCGGGCAAGTCCCTGAAAGACGCGGTCAACTGAGTCCTCAGGCCCGGGGCCTTTGGCCTCGGGCTGCACCATCCCGGCCAGCGTGTTCACGCCCTTCTTTCAGCCGGATGTAGTACCTGCCGCAAACCGCTACAATGCGCCGCCTTTTCCCTACCCTTTGCGAGGCCTCGCGCATGAAATTCCGTTTTCTTCTGTGGATGCTGGGCCGTCTGATGGCCAAGGCCAGCCGTGAAAACCCGGCATTCCAACAGCAACTGGCTGACCGCAATATGGTCTTTCAGCTGCACACTCTGGACGGTAAAGTCGCCCGTCACTTCATCGTCAAAGACCAGCGCATCACCAGCAAGCGCGGCCCGGCTATTGAGCCTGCCTTCGCCCTTGGCTTCAAGGATGCCGCCTACGGCTTCGCCACCATGAACGCGAAAAACAAGCAGTTGGCGTTTATGCAGGGCATCCAGAACAAGGATATCCAGATTCAAGGCAACCCGGCGTTGGTGATCTGGTTCCAGGGTCTGACCAAATACCTGATGCCGAAAAAGAAAGACGCTGCCAAAAAAGCTGCCTGATTCGCAGCAGTGCGCGCCAGGGCTGGCCTGCGCGCACTGCATTCGCTAGGCTGGGCATAGCCCTAGTGAGAGTTTGCCCATGCGTCTGCTGCTGAGTGCCCTGCTGTTTTCCACCTCCCTTGCCCATGCCGCGCCTCCCAAAGCCGAAGCCTTTGCGCCGTTATTCGAGCTGGCCGGTATTCGTTTGCTTTGCGAGCAGAGCGCACCGCTGGTGCAGCGTGGTTTGAGTGATAAACAGCAAGCGCAGTTGGCCAAGGTGTTTGCCGCCGATGCGCTGTGTCTGGACTTGGCCAAGAAACTGACCGGCAAGCTCGACCAAACCCAGCTGGAACAGGCCAAGAGTCTGCTGGAAAGCCCGCTGGCGCAGGGATTTACCGCCGCCGAGCGTGCTGTGGGCGAGGGCGGTGCAGACGGTCTGGCGGCCTATCGCAAACAACTGGGCGAGCGCCCGCCGCGTGAGGAGCGCATGGCTCTGGTGCGGCGTCTGGATGCCGCCGCACACACCACCACCCTGGCCACCCTGTTGCGCTATGAAGTCGGCAAGACCCAGGCGTTTCTGGCCTTGCAGGGCCGTGGTGAAAGCATCGATGAGAAGGCCCTGAGCGCTCAGACCAAGGCGCAGGAAGATGCGCTGCGAGCCTCCAGCGCCGAGGCGGTGGAGTCTTTTATGCTCTATGCCTACCGGCAGATGCCCAGCGAAAAACTGGCCGACTATGCTGCCCTGTATGAGCAGCCAGCCGTGGCGCAGTTGCTCGACGGTAGCGTGCAGGTGCTGCCGGAACTGTTCGCCGCACGACGTGCACAGCTGAAGAAGTAATCATTCGACTGAAACGACAAAGGGGCCCGCAGGCCCCTTTGTGTTTTCTGCAGCTTTAGTGGGCTGGATGGAATTGCGCGGCCAGTTCGCGCAGCGCGACTTCGGCGGCCAGCACCTTGCTTACGGCTTCTTCGGCTTTCTCGCGGCTGATGCCGAGGTTGTCGAACAGGCTTTGCGGAATCTCACTCTGCGGGCCGGCACCGATGCCGCGATTGCGCAGCAGGCTGACCGACAGACACACCAGGTTCGGGTAGGTGGCATGTGCGCCGCTGTACTCAGAGTCGTGCTGGAAGCGCAGGGCGCTGGCCAGCTCTTCCGGCATATCCCAGTAACGCATCAGCCAGGCGCCGATTTGTTCGCGGCTGATGCCGAGTAGATGCTGCTCGATATAGCTGTGCGACAGGTGCGGGTTGACCTCCAGATGGCGACAGATCAGCGAGAAATGCGGCGGAAACACATGCGCCAGCACCAGATAACCGAAGTTGTGCAGTAAGCCGGCCAGGTAGGTCAGGCCTGCTTCCGGACGCTGCGCGCGCGGGATGGCGCGGGTCAGTCCCTCGATCACCGCAGCGCTGTAGATCGCCTGCTGCCAATAGGGGGTGGCTTGTTGTGGATGATCCTTGGGCAGGCTCAGAGTCTTGCCTAGGGCCAGGCCGAGAGCCAGGTTGATTACCAGGTCAAAGCCCAACACGCGAACGATGGCATCTTCCACCGAGCGGATCTTGCCCGGCGCGGCGTAGTAGGGCGAGGCCGCCCAGCTGACCACCTGGGCGGCCAGCGCCGGGTCGGTCTCGACCACGCCGGTGATGTCATCCACGGTGGCGTCCGGGTCGACACGTAGCTTGATGATTTTCTGCGCGGTTTCCGGCAGCGGCGGAATTTCGATGGTTTCTTCCAGGCGTTGCTGGATGCGTCGTGCGGTAAAGGCCTGCACCGCCTGGGTGATTTCGGCGCGGTCGTCGTCCGGGCGATCGAGGTTCAGGCGGATATTGCTCAGCGGCTCGCCGAAACGTGCGGCACTGGCCTTGCTTAGCAGGCTCTTGAAAGCCTCGGTATTCAACTCCAGCAATACACCAGGCTGGCCGGATTCGATATACAGGCTGGGCACCTGCAGCAGGCGTTCGTCATACAGGCAGGGCGAGCTGGTCAGCGGTGGCAGGCCAGGCAACACCTTCAGGCTGTGTTTGCCGAGCATGCGCTCCAGACGCTCTGGCTTGACTGCGGTCAGTTGGCGGCCGGTCAGTTCGGTCAGGCGATTGAGGTCGAGTAGCTGGCTCTGCGGGTAAAGCACCAGTAGTGCGCCCACCGCGTCATCCAGCAATACCGCTTGCAGGCGTTGAGCGACTGGCAGGCCGGGCAGGTCGCGACAGATTTGGTAGGGCAGGCCGAGCTTCTCCAGCAACTGCAGAATCACCGCTGGCGGGCGCGGAGCGGTGTCGGGAGCAAGGGCAAGTTCGGTCATGACGGTATCCAGCAGAAGTAGCAATACCCCGAGTATAAACAGCGGGATGAGTAAAATGCGGCGCAGGCGACGGTTGTCCTGTGCGGCGGTTCACACTTGTCCGTATTGTTGGCCATGTCGTAGCCAGCGTTCAAGTAAGGGGCTGACATGCTGCGGCCAGTGTTCCAGCAGCGCTTGCGCGGCATCGCGCACTGATGGAAGTAGGTCAGCATCACGCATCAGGTCGGCGACTTTGAACTGCAGCAAGCCGGTCTGGCGGGTGCCGAGCATCTCGCCGGGGCCGCGTAGCTCCAGGTCTTTTTCGGCGATAACAAAGCCATCGCAGGTCTCGCGCATGATTGCCAGACGTTCACGGCCCAGCTGCGATAACGGCGGGTGATAGAGCAGCAGACAATGGCTGGCGGCACTGCCGCGCCCGACCCGGCCGCGCAGCTGATGCAGCTGGGCCAGACCCAGGCGTTCCGGATTCTCGATGATCATCAGGCTGGCATTGGGCACGTCGACGCCGACTTCGATCACCGTGGTGGCCACCAGCAGCTGCAGCTGACCCTGCTTGAACTGATCCATGACTGCGGCTTTTTCCGCCGGTTTCATGCGTCCGTGAATCAGTCCGACATTCAGCCCGCCGAGCGCCGCCGATAAATCCTCGAAGGTGGTTTCCGCGGCCTGGCAGGTCAGCTCTTCGGACTCTTCGATCAGCGTGCAGACCCAGTAGGCCTGACGCCCTTCGTTACAGGCCAGGCGCACGCGCTCGACTACTTCCAGGCGGCGACTGTCGGCGATCACCAGGGTGTTCACCGGCGTACGGCCGGGCGGCAGCTCGTCGAGGATCGAGGTGTCGAGGTCGGCGTAGGCGCTCATCGCCAGGGTTCGCGGGATTGGTGTAGCGGTCATGATCAATTGGTGCGGGCACATACGTCCGCCGATGCCTTTCTGCCGCAGGGCCAGGCGCTGCTGCACGCCGAAGCGGTGCTGTTCATCAATGATCACCAGGGCGAGCTTGGCAAAGCGCACTTCATCCTGAAATAGTGCGTGGGTGCCAACTACCATGGGCGCGCCGGCGGCGATCTGCTCCAAAGCGCTGGCGCGGGCCTTGCCCTTGAGTTTGCCGGCCAGCCAGGCGACTTCGATGCCCAACGGCGCCAGCCATTTGCTGAAGTTGATGAAATGCTGCTCGGCAAGAATCTCGGTCGGCGCCATCAGCGCGACCTGATAACCGGCTTCCAGCGCCTGCAGTGCGGCGAAGGCAGCGACCACGGTCTTGCCGGCGCCTACATCGCCCTGTACCAGGCGTAGCATCGGTTCGCTCTGGCTGAGGTCATAGGCGATTTCCGCGCCGACCCGCTGTTGCGCGCCGGTGGGGGTAAAGCCCAGGTTGGCCAGGTATTGCTGCGGCAGGGTTTTCGCCAGGGGCAGCGCTGGGGCTTGCTGCGCGCGAACACTTTCGCGCAGGCGTTGCAGCGACAGTTGGTGGGTCAGCAACTCTTCGAACGCCAGGCGGTGCTGGGCCCAGTGGCGGCCTTCGGCGAGTTCTTCCAGGTCGGCATCCGGCGGCGGTCGATGCAGGTAACGGATGGCTTGGTCGAGCGGGCTGAGTTGGTAATCGTCGGCCAGCTCGCGCGGCAGCCAATCCGGTAGACTGTGCGGGCCGAGGCGTGCCAGAGCTTGTTCACTGAGCTGACGCAGGCGCTGCTGGGTCAGGCCTTCGGTGGTCGGGTAGATCGGCGTCAGGGTCTGTTCCACGGCAATCGGTTCGCTGCCGGACAGCGCGCGGTATTCCGGGTGATAGATTTCCAGGCCCGAGGAGCCGGGGCGTACTTCACCGTAGCAACGCACCTGGGTGCCGCGCTTGAGGCCTTCCTTCTGTGCCTGGCTGAAATGGTAGAAGCGCAAGGAGAGAGTGCCGCTGCCGTCCTGCAGGCGTACCAGCAGGCTGCGCCTGCGACCCATCACCACGTCGGCGCCGGCGACTATGCCTTCTACCACGGCATCCTGACCGGGGCGCAGCGCGCCAATCGGCACGATGCGGGTGCGATCCTGATAACGCAGCGGCAGGTGAAACAGCACGTCCTGCAGGGTTTCCAGGCCAACCTTGGCGAGCTTTTCGGCTAGGGCCGCCCCCACGCCTTTCAGCGCGGTGACAGAAACCGCAGCCAGTTCGGTCATGGCCTGTTTTAGCTGCTCTTGGGCAGTGGTTTGGCCACCGAGCATAGGCGAATCGAGTCGGTCAGCACTTCGATGGCATTCGGGCGCGGGAAGCTGGCGCGCCAGGCGATGGCCACGGTGCGGAACGGCGCGGGCGCGCTAAGCGGACGCACTTCAATCACGCCGGGAGCGTAGTGGTGGCTGTCGACCGCAGAGAACGGCAGGATCGATACGCCGAGACCCGAGGCGACCATGTGGCGGATGGTTTCCAGCGAGCTGGATTCCACCGTGGTGTGCTTGACGCTGTCTTCGCCGCCCTTGCGCAGGGTCGGGCAGGCTTCCAGCACCTGATCGCGGAAGCAATGACCTTCGCCGAGCAGCAGCAGGCTCTTGTCATTCAGCAGCTTGCTGTCGATAGTCTTCATCGCGGCCCAGGGGTGGCCGGCTGGCAGCAGGGCGTAGAACGGCTCGTCGTACAGCGGCTTGGTCAGCACGTCGGCTTCATGGAAGGGCAGGGCGATGATGATCGCATCCAGCTCGCCGTTGCGCAGTTTGTCGCGCAGTACGTGGGTGAAGTTCTCTTCGATATACAGCGGCATCTGCGGGGCGACGCGATGCAGTTGCGGAATCAGATGCGGGAACAGATAAGGGCCGACGGTGTAGATTGCGCCGATTTTCAGCGGCGCAGCCATCTGGTTCTTGCCGGCCTGGGCCAGCTCGCGAATGCCCTGGGCCTGCTCCAGCACCTTCTGCGCCTGGGTGACGATGCCCTCACCGACCGGAGTCAGGCGCACTGCGCTCTTGCTGCGTTCGAAGATCAGCACGCCCAGCTCATCTTCGAGCTTCTTCACCCCCACCGACAGCGTCGGCTGGCTGACATGGCAACGCTCGGCGGCGCGGCCGAAGTGCTGTTCCTGAGCGAGGGTGACTATGTAGCGCAGTTCGGTGAGGGTCATAGTCTTTATCCATTGAGATGCAGCCAAGCATAGCGGCTGTATTCAATGGAACCAACTGTTGATGCGCTTCAGCCCCCGTGGTTGAAGAGGCGAAGCAGTTTTGGCGATTGGCTACGCTTTAATGTCGCTTTGTGAACAGAAAATAATTAGTTACTAAAGCGTTGTGCGCATAGAATTGCGACCATACTTTGCGAGCGACCCAGGCCGGGTTTTGCGTTCGCCACAATAAAATTATACAAGCCGTTCCTTTCACCCAAGGAGTACCGGCATGCCTGATGCGGTAACGACCATGTCCCATAACTGGGCTTTTGCTGTGTTCCTGCTAGGAGTCTTCGGGCTCATTGCGTTCATGCTTGGGCTGTCCAGCCTGCTGGGTAGCAAAGCCTGGGGTCGCAGCAAGAATGAGCCCTTTGAGTCCGGCATGTTGCCCGTCGGCAGCGCGCGTCTGCGCCTGTCAGCCAAATTCTATCTGGTCGCGATGCTCTTCGTGATCTTCGACGTTGAAGCCCTCTTTCTCTTCGCTTGGGCAGTTTCGGTGCGCGAAAGCGGCTGGGCTGGGCTGATCGAAGCTACAGTCTTTATAGCAATTCTGTTGGCAGGTCTTGTCTACCTTTGGCGGATCGGGGCGCTCGATTGGGCACCTCAGGGCCGTCGCGAGCGGCAGGCGAAGCTAAAACAATGAGGCTTTGGCAATGCACTACAAACTTACTCGGATCGATCCGGATGCGCCCAATGAGCGCTATCCGGTCGGCGAGCGGGAGACTGTTTCCGACCCGCTGTTAGACGATCAAGTCCACAAGAACATCTACATGGGCAAACTTGCCGATGTTCTCAATGGCGCAGTGAACTGGGGGCGCAAGAACTCCCTATGGCCGTACAACTTCGGCCTGTCCTGCTGCTATGTGGAAATGACCACCGCCTTTACTGCGCCGCACGACGTGGCCCGGTTTGGTGCGGAAGTGATTCGAGCCTCCCCACGCCAGGCGGACTTCATGGTCATCGCCGGCACCTGCTTCATCAAGATGGCTCCGGTCATCCAGCGCCTGTACGAGCAGATGCTGGAACCCAAGTGGGTGATCTCGATGGGCTCCTGCGCCAATTCTGGCGGCATGTACGACATCTACTCCGTGGTCCAGGGGGTCGACAAGTTCCTGCCGGTTGACGTTTATATTCCCGGTTGCCCGCCGCGTCCCGAGGCGTTTCTGCAAGGTTTGATGCTGCTGCAGGAATCCATCGGTCAGGAGCGCCGGCCGTTGTCCTGGGTGGTCGGTGATCAGGGTGTTTACCGTGCCGACATGCCTTCGCAGAAAGAACAGCGCCGCGCCGAGCGCATCGCCGTGACCAATCTGCGTAGCCCCGACGAAGTGTGAGCCTGGGCTCGACTGAGCCCGCCTACTGACGCCGTTGACCGATAGCGACCGAGACCATGACTGCAGACAGCATTCTGTCCATACCGCCGTACAAGGCTGACGACCACGATGTGGTCGTCGAACTGAATTCCCGTTTTGGCACCGAGGCTTTTACCGCACAGAGCACCCGTACCGGCATGCCGGTGCTGTGGGTGGCCCGCGAGCGCCTGGTCGAGATCCTGACCTTCCTGCGCAACCTGCCGCGTCCCTACGTCATGCTGTATGACCTGCATGGCGTCGACGAGCGTCTGCGCACCCAGCGTCGCGGTCTGCCGGATGCGGATTTCACCGTGTTCTATCACCTGATGTCGCTGGAGCGGAACAGCGACATCATGCTCAAAGTTGCCTTGAGCGAGCGCGACCTCAATGTGCCCAGCGTCACCAGCATCTGGCCCAATGCCAACTGGTATGAGCGCGAAGTCTGGGACTTGTACGGCATTCACTTCAGCGGCCACCCGCACCTGACGCGGATCATGATGCCGCCGACCTGGGAAGGTCACCCGCTGCGCAAGGATTACCCGGCGCGCGCCACCGAGTTCGATCCGTTCAGTCTGACCCTGGCCAAGCAGCAGCTGGAAGAAGAAGCGGCGCGTTTCAAGCCGGAAGACTGGGGCATGAAACGCGGTAGCGAGCATGAGGACTATATGTTCCTCAACCTCGGCCCCAACCACCCCTCGGCCCACGGTGCCTTCCGTATCATCCTGCAACTGGACGGCGAAGAGATCGTCGATTGCGTACCGGAAATCGGTTACCACCATCGCGGTGCTGAGAAGATGGCCGAGCGCCAGTCCTGGCACAGTTTTATTCCCTACACCGACCGCATCGACTACCTCGGCGGGGTGATGAACAACCTGCCGTACGTGCTGGCGGTGGAAAAGCTCGCGGGCATCACCGTGCCGCAACGGGTCGACGTGATTCGCATCATGCTCGCCGAGTTCTTCCGTATCACCAGTCACCTGCTGTTCCTCGGTACCTATATCCAGGACGTCGGCGCGATGACTCCGGTGTTCTTCACCTTCACCGACCGCCAGCGCGCCTACAAGGTGATCGAAGCCATAACCGGTTTCCGCCTGCACCCGGCCTGGTACCGCATCGGCGGTGTTGCCCACGACCTGCCGCGTGGCTGGGACAAACTGGTCAAGGAGTTCGTCGACTGGCTGCCCAAGCGCCTCGACGAATACGAAAAAGCCGCACTGAAGAACAGCATCCTCAAGGCGCGGACCATCGGTGTGGCGCAGTACAACACCAAGGAAGCGCTGGAGTGGGGCACCACTGGCGCTGGCTTGCGCGCAACCGGCTGCGACTTCGACCTGCGTAAGGCGCGGCCGTATTCCGGCTACGAGAACTTCGAGTTCGAAGTGCCGCTGGCCGCCAATGGCGATGCCTACGACCGCTGCATGGTGCGCGTGGAAGAGATGCGCCAGAGCATCAAAATCATCGACCAGTGCCTGCGCAATATGC